>Ga0307373_10000007_pt1 | contig 278813 bp, 242 predicted proteins | sample OX2MG_FD_202534 | JGI IMG/M metagenome (GOLD analysis project Ga0307373, IMG submission 202534) | Soil microbial communities from Risofladan, Vaasa, Finland - OX-2 | ecosystem: Environmental > Terrestrial > Soil > Coastal area > Acid sulfate soil | place: Finland: Risofladan, Vaasa...
TTGAAACTGCCCGCCGTGCTGCCGAAGTCGATTGCCGCTTTTACGATGCACGGCACACATTTGTGACCCGACTCGCCGAAAATCCGTTGGTGTCTGTCGAGACCATTCGACAGCTTGCCGGACACGTGAATGATCGGATGCTCGCCCGGTACGCGCATATCCGCGTTCAGGCCCGCCGCGAAGCGATCGCGACGCTGGAACGAAACACGGAAACTAACCGCCCTTTTGACGATCGGCAGGGGAGGGCACAAAATTGGGCACAATCTTCCGGCGCAGGCCGAGACATACCTAGTCGAAACTCGGGAAAACCCTTGGATTTACAGGATTTTTGTTTGGTCGGGGCGGCCGGATTTGAACCGGCGACCACACGCACCCCAAGCGTGTGCGCTACCAGGCTGCGCCACGCCCCGACCCGAGAGAAGCCTCGACTACACGGCTACGTCCGCCGCCGTGCTTTCCGGCGGGCCGCATCGCATACGTCTTTGAGCGCCACGCCAGTATAGTTGCGCGCAGATGGAAATGCAGCATCGCGCGCCGCCCGCGGGTTCGCGCCGGCGTTCCCGTGCGCGCGACGAGGGACGCGCGCGTGCCCGCGCTAGACTTTTTTCTTCGCCGCGACCCGCGGCCGCCATTGCACGAACGACCGCATGTCGATCGAAAACGTCCACGCCCCGCGCGGCTGGTTGATCAGATGAACGATCTCGTCGCAAATCGCCGAGGGCGGCACGAAATGCGACGGGTCGGCCTCGGGCGCTGCCTCGCGCACGCGCGGGCTGTCCACGGCGCCGTCGACGTCCAGCGTCGCCGAATGGATGCCCAGGTGCATGTATTCGTAGGCGAGCGACTCCGCGATCGCGCGCTGCGCCACCTTGGAGGCGGTATACGCCGAGTATAGCGCCGGCCCGCCGCGCGTCTCCGATCCCAGCACGAAGATGACGGTGCCGCCGCCGCGCGCCGCCATTTTTCCGACCACCGCCTGGGTGCAGAAGAACGGCCCGTAGGTGTTGACCTTGAGCTGAAAATCGAAGTCCTCTTCGGTGATCTCCTCGAAGCGCTTGCGCAGATACGCTCCGGCGTTGTTGATGAGCACCGAGATAGGCCCCAGCTCGCGCTCCACCGCCTCGACTGACGCCAGCACCTGCTCGCGCCTGGAGACGTCGGTCGGCGTCACCAGCGCTTTGCCGCCGCCCTTGACGATAAGTTCCGCGGTCTCCTCGAGCTGCGACTTGGTGCGCGCGATGAGTCCACAGGCATAGCCCTCGCGGGCTAGGCGCTGTGCGATGTCGCGCCCGATTCCCCGTCCGGCTCCGGTAACCAATGCTATTTTAGGTTCTGACATGGCGCGCATCTTAGCCGAGCGCTCATCGCGTGAAAACCCGCGGCGAGAAAAAATCGCGGCGCCGAAAATCGCGCGCGGGGAACCGCCGGCAGTCGGGGGAGGTTGGATCAATCGGAGGGCGGCGACGCGATCTCGGTTCTTCATAGCGCTTTGGGTTCTTCATATGTCTTTGGCGGATGGTTGCATGATAGCTTGTCGATTGGCTGAAGTGGGTGATAGCCTTGCGGCGATCCTGGGGGAACCAGGTGATGTTATGAAACCTTACGCAAGCGGGCGGCACGGCGCGGTCGCAGTCAGGCGCTGCGCGCCTGTCGCGGTTATGTTTGCGGCGGTAGCCTTCGTGCCGTTGTTTGCGATCGTTATGGCCGGCGCGTCGCTGGCGCAGGACGCCAGCGAAGGCGCTCCCTCCTGGGAGAAACTCGATAGCGTCCTGGTCCTTCCACCGGTGTATCGGCCGGATGCGGCGGCCAATGCCGAGTCCGAACCGGCTGACGGTTGCACTGAAGACTGCTCCAGTACGAACGACCCCGGTGATGACCAATCACCGACCGCGGTTGCGGGCAGCGCGGACAATCCGGCGAATGCGAGCGCGGGAACCGCCGATAACCCGGCCGACAATCCAACTGATGCCGGCGCGGCAGCGGACGGTTCCACTCCGGAGGCCGCCGGCTCGCCGCAGCAGAGCGCCGCTACTGGCGACGACCCGCAGAGCGCCGACAACCTCGGCGGTTCCGTCGGATCGGCCCAAGTCGGATCGGCCCAGGACTACGAGGCGCAGCAGGCCGCGGCGCAGGAGCCTGGAGCCTCCGGTGTCGTGCAGGCGCCGTCTGTAATTATCGGAGCGCCGGTCGGACCTTACTATGGGCCGAGGGCTTTCGGCTCGGCAGCGACGGCATTCGCTCCCGTGCGGCCTCTACCAGCGTCGCCGGCCTGGATGCCGCAGCCGATGGCCGAAGTGGCGCCCCTTCCGTCGATCGTTCCTTACGGGTTCCCCCCGACAGTAGCGGCCTTTCCCGGGGGAGGCCTTTCCGGACGCTTCGGAGGGTTTCACGGGGGCTTTTCACACGTGTCAGGATTCCACGGCGGATTTGGGCGCAGGTAGGCGTCCGCGAACTATCGTCTACTGTCGTGAAACCTCGGGATCGTTCATGTCAGGACCCTTCATGATGGTAGCAACATGCTGGTAGCGATCGACGTCGGTAACACCGACACGGTTATCGGAATTTACGAGGGCGACCGCCTGCTCAATCACTGGAGGCTCTCGACCAAGGCGGAGCGCACGACCGACGAGCACGGAGTGATGATCGGCGCGCTCCTGCGCAGCGTCGGGCTGGATCCGCCGCTGCGTCCCGAGGGCGTGGCGGTTGCGTGCGTGGTGCCTCCGCTCAATCGCACGATGGAAGACCTGGCTCATCGCTACTTCCAGCGCGAGCCGCTGATCGTCGGTCCGGGGATCAAGACCGGGATGCCGATCCTGTACGAGAATCCCAAGGAGGTCGGCGCGGACCGCATCGTCAACGCGGTGGCGGCCTACGATCGCTACACCAGCGCATGCATCGTGGTCGACTTCGGCACGGCGACCACTTTCGACTACGTGACCGGGCGCGGCGAGTACGTGGGCGGCGCGATTGCGCCGGGGTTGGGAATTTCGATGGATGCGCTGGTCAAGCATGCCGCCAAGCTCTACGAGGTCGAGCTGGTGCGCCCGCGCGAGGCCGTCGGCCGCACCACCATCGGCGCAATCCAGTCGGGGCTCATCTTCGGTTACACGGCGCTGGTCGACGGGCTGGTCGACCGCATCGAGCAGGAACGGGGCGAGCATGCACACGTGATCGCGACTGGCGGTCTGGCCGACCTGATCGCGCCCGAGTCAAAGACCATCGAGGTGGTCGACGAGTTTCTGACGCTCAAGGGATTGCGCCTGATCTTCGAGCGCAACCGGCGCGCGCCCGCGGCCTATGCGCCGGGCGGCGCGAGGGACACCTGATGGCAAAGCCGCAGCGCGTCGTCACCGATTCGATGATCGGGCTCAGGCTGCCCGACTTTGCGCGCCATTCCGATCGCGTGGCAACGGTGCTGGGGCACAATCCGGGTCCGTTCACCGGCCCGGGCACCAACACCTATATCGTGGGCGTGGGGCGCCGGCCATTGTTGCTGGACACCGGCGCCGGTGTGCCGATATACGAGGAGTTGCTGCCGCGCGCGCTCAAGGAGGTCAGTTCCAGCGACGAACTCGAGCGCGTGGTTTGCACGCACGCGCACGCCGACCATATTGGCGGCATCCCCCAGGTGCATCGCCGCTTCGGCGAGCTCGAGGTGCTCAAGAAGCCGTGGCCGGGCAAGGACGAAGCCGCCGGCGCGCCGATTCGCGCGATCGAGCACGGCGCGATAGTCAGCACCGAGGGCGCGACGCTCCGCGCGATTCATACGCCGGGCCATGCTCCCGACCATCTTTGCTACTACCTCGAAGAGGAAAGGGCGCTGTTCACCGGCGACGTGGTGTTGGGCGCCGGCACCACGGTGATTCCCGACGATACCGGTGATCTCGGGCAGTATATGGACTCGCTGCGCCGCCTGCTGGAACTCGATCTGGCGCTGATCTATCCCGCGCATGGTCCGGTGATCCGCAATCCGCGGCAGAAAATCGAGGAGTACATCGCGCATCGCGAACTGCGCGAGCGCCAGGTGCTCGAGGCACTGGCCGGCGGAGAGCCGCTCGAGCCGATGCAGATCGTCAAGAGGATTTACGTCGACGTGCCCGAGTATCTGCACACTGCCGCTGCCAACTCAGTGCGCTCACATCTGAAAAAGCTCCGTAACGAGGGGCGCGTGGCCGAACATGAGAGCCGCTGGAGCCTCAAGTAGACGGCCGCGCCGGTCGCTGGCACGGCGTGCCGCAATCTTTTCGGCGGCGGCGGCGCCGGTGTTGGCGGCCGGGCTTATCGCGCTCGGCGCGATAAACCCGGCGCTCGCCCAGGACGAGCCGCCCGTCGGCCCGTCCGCCACGATTGGCGCCCTCGGCGCCGCGTCGGCGGCGCCGGAGGCGCCAGCGGCGAAGCCGTCGGCCGCCGCACCAACCGAAGAAGAAGTTACGCTGCTGCCAGCGGCGCCGGCTGCGACACCTACTCCGCCGGCCGAGGTGGCCGCTGCGGGCGCGGCGGCTACCTCGGCCGCGGCTGCAGGGCCAGGACCGGCCTCGACCGCGCCGGCGGCGCCGGCCGCCCCTTCGGCGGCGGCGGCCGCACCCTCGGCGGGTGCCGCGGCTTCAGGCGCGGCGCCCGCCGAGGGCCCCAGGACTTTTCTCATAAACGATGGCGCGCCAGGTTCGACAGCCTCCGGATGGGCTCGCGTTGCGCCTGACGCACCCGCGTCGGGTGCGTCAGGCGCAACCGGAGCCGCTGCGGCGGCGGCCGGAGCGCCGGCCTTGGCCGCGGATGCCCAGGCGGCCGACGACCAGAGTGAAGATCCCAACGAGGCTCCTCCGGGAACCACTGTCATTCCGCCGGCCGCGCAGGACCAGGCGGCCCAGCCCGGGACGGGCGCCGCCTCCACGGGCTCCCAGGTCGTCAACTACGAAGCGAACCAGCAGATGCCGCTCAATGAACCGCAGTTGCACAGCCTCCAGGAGTTCATGAACGAAGGGGTCAACACTTCGCCACTCGGGGTTGAATTGCAGGAGGGTGCGCGGCGGAGCAAAAGCGGCCGCGAGGTCGATGGGCTGTTGGTGGTCGCGTTGCAGCCGGGCAGTCCGGCCGAGGTTGCCGGGGTGCAGGCGGGCCATCGCGTGGCCCATGACGTGCTGGAGGGGGCGGCAGTTGCGGCTTCGCTGGTGTTTCCGCCGGCGGTGCTGGCCGTGCCGGTAATCGAAACCATCCAGCTCGGCGAGAATTACGATCTGATCATCGGAGTCGACGGCAACCGGGTCACCAACTTCATCGATTTTCAGGACCAGTTGCGCGACGCGCAGCCGGGCGAGACCGTCTACCTGAACATCCTGCGCAGCGGCAAACGCCTGCAGGTGCCGGTGGAGATGCCGCGGCCGAGCGTGGAGAGATTAAATCCGTAGGATTTGGCGATTCGGGCATAACTCAGGCATCGAGGGCGCTTTACTCAAGAAGGACATCGTACTATTAGATTGCACTCCGTCGAGGCGTGGACCCGGCGAGACACATAGACGAGGCAGCGAAGACTCCGGCGACGGAGCGGTGTGGACATAGGCTTGGGCTAGCGCCCGGATCCTGTTGGAATCTGAAACAGGGCCGGGACCCCGAACGGCTTGAGCGCTCTTCGAGAGCACGTGCGATGCGGGGTGCCGGCATGCGGTGGCCCCGCATTTTTGTCCGCGGCGAAAGTGGCCGGGTATCGCGACCGGAAAGGAAACCGAACTTGAAAATCATCACGACCCCAGCGGAAATGCAGTGCCGCTCCGACGCGATTCGCCGCGCGGGCAAGCGAATCTCCTTCATTCCCACGATGGGCTTTCTGCACGAGGGGCATCTCAGCCTGATGCGCGAGGGCAGGCGGCGCGCCGAGGTCGTGGTGGCTTCGATTTTCGTCAATCCCACCCAGTTCGCGCCCAACGAGGACTTCGGCCGCTATCCGCGCGCCTTCGAGCGCGACTGCGAGATGATGAAGGACGTGCCGGTCGACCTGGTCTTTGCCCCGGAGCCCGACGCGATGTATCCGGCGGGCGCGCAGACCTGGGTCGAGGCGGTGGAAATCACCAAGGGCCTGTGCGGCGCGCATCGCCCGGGTCATTTTCTCGGCGTCACCACGGTGGTGGCCAAGTTGTTCAACATCGTCAAGCCGCACTACGCGATGTTCGGCGAGAAGGATTTTCAGCAATTGCGCGCGATCCAGCGGATGGTCAGGGACCTCAACTTCGATCTCGAAATCGTGCCGATGCCGACCGTGCGCGAGTCCGATGGACTCGCGATGAGCTCGCGCAACGCCTATCTCTCGGCCGACGAACGCAAGCGCGCGCTCAGCCTGAGCGCGGCCCTGGAAGCCGCACGGAGCGAGTTTGCCGCCGGCGCCCGCGACCCGCGCGCGCTGGTGCGCGCGGCATGCGCGGTGCTCAGCGCGACGCCCGAACTCAGGATCGAGTACATCGAGGCGGTCGACTCCGAATCGCTCGCGTCGATTGCGCGGGTCGAACGGCCGGTGGTGGTCGCGATCGCGGCCAAGGTCGGCAAGACGCGGCTCATCGACAACGCGATCTTTTCGCCGTCCGCGGCATAGGTTTCCGCTCGCATCCGGCGCGCGTCCTTATCCTGAACGAAGTGAGTATCTCGCCATCCTGAACGAAGTGAAGTATCTCGTCAGGAAAGCTCGGGGCGGGAGCGGACCGATCGGCCCGCTCCCGCCCTGTTGCGTCAGTGAGTATAGCGGCGCGCGGCTTAGTAGTAATCGACCGGATCGATCTGCCGCTTGGCGCCGTACCAGAACAGCATATTCTCGGTCAGCCCCTGCCAGGTGAACTTGCCCGGCGGCATCAGCAGCCGCTTGAACATCGACTTGAACGAGTAGAACTCCTTGGTGCAGCGCCACACGCCCTCTTCGACCTGCTGCGGCGAAAGCTTGTTGGGCACGAACATGCAGCGGAAGTTGTTGGTGTACATATCGGCGTCGGGGATGATCACGCGGCCTTCCTGCTCGAGCTTGGTGCGCATCGGGGTGCCCTTGCGCGGCGTGACCGTGTTGAAGAACGCCTCGGGCGCTTTGACCTCGTGAAGGAAGGCGAGGGTGTCGTCGAAGATCTGCGGATGGTCCTCCTCCAGTCCGAAGAGGAAGTTGAGCGAATAGTAAATCCCGTAGTGCTCCAGCCGCTTGAGCAGTTTCTTGTAGTCCTTGGTGTGATTCTGGATCTTGCTCATCGACAGCAGGCTGTCCTGGCTTATCGATTCCACTCCGATGTTGACGTGAAACACGCCGGCCTGCGCCGCGAGCTCGAGCAGGTCCTCGTCATGATTGGAGTTGATGGTCCACAGGCAGGAGAAACGGATGTTGAGCGGAATCAGCGCGCGGAACAATTCGCGCGCGAACTTGTGCTTGCCCGTGATCTGATCGTCGATGAACTGGAAGCGGCGAAAGCCGGTGACCTTGATGACCTGTTTGATCTCCTCGACGATGTCGTCGATCGGGCGGGTGCGATAGCTGCCCTCATAGAACACCGGGATTTCGCAGAACGAGCAGCGGTACGGGCATCCGCGGCTCGCCTGCACCGGCACCGCCTTGAACAGGTAGCGGTTGAGCTTGAGCAACTCGTGGCGCGGGCGCGGCAGGTTTTTCAGATCGTGCAGCTTGTCGGCCTTGTAGATGCGCTTGAGCTTGCCGTCCTGCCAATCGCGCAGGAGCGGCTCCCACACCAGGTCGGCCTCGCCCTGGACCACCGCGTCGGCATGCTTGAGCGCTTCCTCGGTCTGGAGCGTGGCGTGGAATCCGCCCATCACGACCGGGATGCCGCGTTTGCGAAACTCATCGCCGAGTTGGTAGGCGCGCAGCGAGGCGCCGATGGTGGTGGTCATGCCGACCAGGTCCCATCCGCCGTCGAAGTCGAGTTCTTCCAGCCGCTCGTCGCACAGCGTCACGTCGAAGTCGTCCGGTGTCAGCCCCGCCAAAAGCGGGATCATCAAACCCATGATCAAGCGCCAGCGGGTTTTGTGCGGCGTACCGTCCAGATGGATGGTCGTCGGTTGTACCAGCAGGATCCGCGGTTTCTTCACACTGCCTCCTGGCGATGCCGCTCCGAGGCGGGCCGCCGTTCAAGCTCGCTTTGCCCGTGCCGATGCGTGGTCATCCACCACATCACGAAGGCAAAGATGTAGGTGCCAAATGCAGTTCCCCAGGCGAAATAGTTAACCTTGTCGATCAGCGCCAGCACGACCAGCAGGTAGGCGAAGTCGCGGCCGCTCACCCGTTCGACTTGCGCGATAAACTGCTCGGCCCGTTCTCCGTCGACGCGAGTCGCGCGCCAGGTCGTGAGCGCGCACAAGCCGAAGCCGACCAGCAGAATAGCCAGCAGGTATACGTAGGCTCGGCTGCCACTAGCCCGATAGCACCCGGTCATGATGCCGGCGAAGATTGCGATATGCACCAGGTTGTCGGTCATCACGTCGAGCCGCGCGCCCCATGGCGATTCGGTCATCTTGAGCCGCGCCAGCTCGCCGTCAACGCCGTCGAAGGTCACTGAGACCAGGAACATCAGCGCCGCAATCAGCCGCGGCCAATAGCCCGCAAAGCTGAACAGCCACGCGCTCAGCAGCCCCAGCGCCGTGTTGGCGAGCGTCACCTGGTTGGGCGTGATTGCGGTACGCGCGAGGCGAAGGCTGATTCGCCACGACAACCGCCGGTCGACCCATCGCGCCATCAGCGCGTCCTTGTCGGCGCTTTCGCGGCGCACCTCACGCGCCAGACGAAGTTCAGCTTCCGCAACGTCCGTCGGTCGCCCGTCGAGCGCGAAGGGCAACTGCCCGCTCGGCTTGAGCTGCGAGGCCACAGCAACGGAGTCGCCGACCAGCCGACTGAGCGGCCCCGCCACGATGCTGCCGCCGCCTGCGACATCGGTGCTCCCGACACTGACGACCTCGCCGGGCCGAACGGCCTGGCTGGCGAGCAGCCCGAGCAATTGCGAGGCCGCCAGCACCAAGTTGCCCTTAAAAGCGATACAGGGCGCGTCGGCCGGCAGTTGCTCGAGGACCTGGGCGAATGAGCCGACGAAATTGACCTCGGGATGGTCGCGGAACGAGCCCAAAGAGGCGCGCAGGTCACCGTTCTTGGAGCCGCCGGCCTCGATAAAGAACCGCTTCACCCCCGCGCGCTGGCAAGTGAGCATCAGGCGTTCCAGCAGCGATCGCCCGAAGATCAGATCACCCGCGCGAGCGGGAACGTTGATTAAAGCTGTATCAATCAAATAAAGCCTTGTTGAACCAAGGCTTTTAGACTAATTGGAGAGCTGAGTCAATGTACTGACCGCGCGGTCGGTCTGCCCGTTCGTCCACCATCTGTCCCCCGCCTGTGCATAACGCTTAACTTTTGCGTAACTGCACCCATCAATCTTCTTAATTCTTCTTAACCGTCATCATGGTCTCATTTGTAGAGGCTGATTGCGAGGGCTGCTAAACTGGTGCGGTGGCTAGTCCGATCCGGGCGATTTTATTCGACTTCGGCGGCACACTCGACCATCCACACCATTGGCTGGACCGTTTCGTGCGCCATTACCATGCGGCAGGGGTGCAGCTTAGCCGTGCCGAGTTGGATGTCGCCTATTCCCATGCCACACGCATCGCTTACCAGGCCGGTGAGGAAATCCATCGCCACAGCCTCCGCGAGCTGGTCAAGGTGCTCGTCGCCCACCAGTTCGACCATCTCCATCGCCACGGGCCCGACAGCGTTCGCGAGCATCTCGCGGGCCTCGGCGAGGATCGTCACGAACTCGCCGATCGTATCGCGTCCGGCTTCGCCGAGGAGTCGGCCGCCGGACTCGCGAGCAGCCGCGGACTGCTCAAGGAGCTGTCGCGCGACTTCAAGCTCGGTGTGGTCTCCAATTTCTACGGCAACCTGCAGGTAGTCCTGTTCGAGGCCGGCATCCGCGAGCTTATCCAGGTCGCGATCGATTCCAAGCACATGCAGGTGTTCAAACCCGACGAGCGCATCTTCGTGGCCGCGCTCAAGGTGCTCGATCTGCCGCACAACCAGGTCGCGATGGTGGGTGATTCGCTGCACAAGGATTGCGCGCCGGCGCGCAAGCTCGGGATGCGCTCGATCTGGCTGCGCGCGCAGCATGCGGGACCCGGCGAGCATCCGCAGGCGCACGAGGCCGCCGCGCTGGCCGACCATACGATCGATACGCTGGATGCGTTGAAGGATCTAAAATGGTAGATGCGTTCCGCGGGGCGATTATTGCGGCCGGCCGCGGCGAGCGTCTGCGCGGCGCGGTGAACGATCTTCCCAAGCCGTTGGTCGAGCTTGGCGGCGAGGCGATGCTGGTGCGACAGGCGCGGATGTTGCACGACGCGGGTGCCGAGAGCGTCGCGGCGCTGGTCAACTCCGAGACCGCCGGACTCCTCGCGGCCCGCGCAGTCCGCATCCCGTCATGGATGAAGCTCCAGGTGCGCGATACTCCGAGTTCGATGGAATCACTGTTCGCGCTGGGTGAGTGCATGCGCGGCCTCCGGCATTTTCTGCTGGCCACGGTCGACGCGGTGGTTGACGCGGCTGAGCTGCGCCGCTTCGCCGCGGGCGCGTTGGAGCTGACCGGCGGCGACGCGGCGCGCTTCGACGGCGCGCTCGCGGTGGTCCGATGGCGCGGCGACAAGCGCCCGCTGTTCGCCCAAATTGTGCCGGATGGGCCGGACCGCACGATCGCGGCGCTCGGCGAGCGGCGGAGCGCGATGGTCACGGCGGGCTTCTACTGGTTGCCCGCGGCGATCTTCGATTTTGCGCGGCGCGCGCGCGCCGCGCGCCTGGACGCGATGCGCAAGTTGCTGGCGCTGGCGGTTGCGAGCGGGATGCGCCTTGCCGCGATCGAGCTCGGGGCGACGATCGACGTCGACGAGGCGGCTGACCTTGCCGCCGCGCGCGCGATGATCGACGATGCGCCGATGCTTAGCCAGAGCGGTGGCGGCCAGTCGAACCGGAGCGGCGGATAACGATGCGCGCGCTGGGGGTTTATCGCGAGGCCGAGTTCTCGCCGGGCAAGGTCGAGCACGACGCCGCGATCCTCGACGCGGTGCTGGCCGAACTCAAGCGCCATGACGTTGAAGTCTCCGCCATCAGCGCCGCGCGCCTGATAGAAGATCCACCGGCTGGCGGCGACATGGTGCTCGCGATGTGCCAGGGCGAGCGCGCGCTTGGCCGTCTGGTGGCGCTCGAGCGGCAGGGCGCGATCGCGGTCAATTCGGCGCTCGCGATTCGCAACTGCTACCGCGACCTGCTGTGCGCCGGCCTGGTCCATGCCGGGGTCCCCGTGCCGACTGGCGCGCTGGTCAGGACCGGCTCGCGTCCGCCGGACCTGTCGCCGCTCGGCGTGCTGGATCTCGACGCGCCGATGTTCGTCAAGCGCGGCGATCTGCATGCGCTTGCGCCCGACGACGTGCAGCGAGTAGAAAGCCGTGGCGCGCTGCGCGCGGCGCTGGCCGGGATGGCCGAGCGCGGAGTGCCGGTCGCCTACGTGCAGCAGGCGGTCGAGGGCAGGGTGGTAAAGTTCTACGGCGTCAGCGGCGGCGAATACTTCGCGGCGCTGGATGAAGAAGGCGAGCAGGATTCGATATCCGATCAGATGCGGCTCGAGCTGGCGCGGAGCGCCGCGGCTGCCGCGACCGCACTGGGTCTCGAGACGTGGGGCGGCGACGCGGTGATCGACGGTGAGCGGTTTATGATGGTCGATTTCAACGACTGGCCCAGCTTCAGCCGGGTACGCGAGGCCGCGGCCCGCGCGATTGCGCGGCGCTGCCTGATGCTCGCGCGCCGGCCGCGCCAGGGCTTCTGAGCAATTCTTTTCCGGGAGGGAGCAGATAGGCCGCAGCATGAGCAAACCTGAAACGCCGATGCCGAAGACGGCTGGCGGGTCGAAGGTCGCAGACCGACTCGAGGCCGCCAATGGATCCAAGGCCGCCAACGGATCGGCGATCGCAAATGAATCGCAGGTCTCGCGCGGGCCCGGTCCGCAGCCGAAAATCACCACGGCGGTTCCCGGGCCAAACTCGCGCACCTTGTTCGCCGACGAGCAGAGCCATATCGCGCCCGGTCGCCAGCGTATCTCGCTGCTCGCCGGCGTCGCGTTCGATCATGGCGAAGGCGCGACGCTCACCGACGTCGACGGCAACGTGTTCGTCGATTTTTTCGCCGGCGTCGCCGTCGCCAGCCTCGGTCACGGCCATCCGGCGCTGGCGCAGGCGCTCTCGCGCCAGGCCGCGCGGCTCATCGTCGGCACTTTCGCCACGCCCGAGCGCGCGGAGGCCTTCAGGATGCTCGGTGAGGCCGCGCCCACCGGCCTCGACCGCGCTCATCTATACAGCGGCGGCGCCGAGGCGGTTGAGGCGGCGCTCAGACTCGCGCGCTCGAAAACCAAGCGGCACGAGGTGCTGAGCTTCTGGGGCGGCTTCCACGGCAAGACCGGTGGTGTGATTGGGCTTATCGGTGACGAATCCAAGCAGGGCTACGGCCCGCTGCCTGGCGGCCAGTACACGGTGCCGTACGCCGACTGCTATCGATGTCCGTTCAAGCTGGAATATCCCGAGTGTGGGATGTACTGCGTCGACTTCGCGCGTCAGCAGCTCAAGCATAGCTCGGCGGGTGCGCTGGCGGCGGTGCTGGTCGAGCCGATGCAGGGGACGGCGGGCAACGTGATTCCGCCCGACGACTATCTGCCCGCGGTAAAGGAACTCGCGCACGAGCAGGGCGCGATGCTGATCGCGGACGAGATGATCACCGGCTTCGGCCGCACCGGGCGGATGTGGGGCATCCAGCACAGCGGCGTCGCGCCCGACATCATGACGGTCGGCAAAGGGATGGGCTCGGGCTTCCCGGTCTCCGGCGTGTTGCTCAGCGACGAATTGGGGCGGAGCGAGCCGTTTGGCAAGCCGAGCGCGTCGTCGTCGAGTTACGGCGGCAATCCGCTGGCCGCGGTCGCGGTCGCCGAGACGCTGCGCACGATCGAGCGCGAGGGGCTGGTCGAAAATTCCGCGGTCGTTGGCGCGTTCATGCTCGAGCGCTTGCTGCGGCTCCAGGATAAATACGAGTTCGTCGGCGACGTGCGCGGCAAGGGCTTGCTGATTGGCCTTGACCTGGTGCGCGATCGCAAGACCAAAGAGATGCTCGGCCGTTCGATAACCGAGACCATCTTCAAGGAAGCGCTCAAGCGCGGCCTCCTGGTGATGGGCTATTTCCCGCGCATGCGGATCAATCCGCCGCTGGTCATCACGCGCGAGCAGGCCGAAGCCGGAATCGAGATCCTGGATGAGGTTTTCGCCCACGTCCGCGACCATCTCGACTGGCGCAACGCTCCCTGAAGCGGCAATAAAGAGTCGGCAATGGCTGAGGATGCTGGAAACCAAGGGCTGTTCTGCGACCTGGCGGGGACGCTGGTGAAGATGGACGACACTCGCCAGCTTCCATTGGGCCCTGACGGAAAAATCGTGGTCGAGCTGCTGCCCGGCGTGGCCGATAAGCTCCGCCCGATACGCGATCATCTAATCTTCGTCGTCACCAACCAGGCCGGAATCGCGCGCGGGCGGCTAAGCCTCGAACAGGTCGAAGCCGCGCTCGGCGAGCTCGATCGCCAGCTCGGAGACATCGTGACCGGCTGGCAGATTTGTCCGCACGACGATGCCGACCGATGCGCCTGCCGCAAGCCCAAGGGCGGGATGCTGACCGAGTTGGGCGAGACCTACGGCGTGGATATGGCGGCCTCGACGATGGTCGGCGATCAGGAAATCGACGCCGCGGCGGCGCGCGCGGCGGGCGTCGGCCATTTCATCTGGGCGCGCGATTTTTTCGGCTGGAAATAGCCGCGGCCGCTCGTGGGCGTCTCGGCAAGGCAAACTTGACCGGCGCCACGAAAGCCGACACAGTTATCTACGTCCATAGGCGAGGCGCGAGCGCTGCCGGCGACGATTCGATGCAGGTAACATCCAGGCCAGATCGCGGAACAGATCGTCAACGCTGGATGCGCGGAATAGCTGGCTTCGCGGCCGCTATTCTTTTGCTTGCGCAGTCGGTTGGTTCCGCGCATCTCCATCCTCTCCCATCGCAACAGAAGTATGTGACGAGCGCCGCCGCCGGCGTTGCCGACGGCCTGTGCGCGCTTTGTCTGGTCCGCTTCCATAGCCCGGCCGCGCTGATCGTAGCGCCTCATCCGATGGCGCCGGGGCTGGCGGAACTGGGCGCCCCCTGCGCGACGAGCGTCGCGCCGCGTTCCTCTTATCGTTTGCATCCGTTCGGCAGGGCTCCGCCCGCGTCGGCCTGAACTCCACCGTTTCCGAAAAAGCTGAATAGTCGATGCGCGTGGCTTTTTGGGCCACGTGGCGCGCCGTGCCGGCGAAATCATGGCGGCGCGATGTTTTCGCATTGGAGGAGTAAACGATGCGATCGTTCCCAATCCTGATGCTGGGGTTGGCAACCCTGTTGACCCAGTTATTTGCGTTGCCGGTTGACGGCGCATCGGCGTCGACGCCGGCCGGAAAAACCATCACCGGAACAGTTACCGACACGCTCGGCCGGCCGCTTAAGGGCGCCGGGATCGAGCTTCAGAACAGCGCCGGCAAGATCGTCGCGAAAGCCGAGAGCGACGCCCAGGGCCGCTTCACCTTCGCAGGCATCGCGCCCGCGGTCTACGCGGTCGTCGCCGCGAAGAAGAGCTTCAAGACCGCAACCGCGATCGTCACCGTTACGGGGCGGGGCGCAAAGCCTTTGACGCTCGCGCTCCAGTCGGAAGCCGCGCTCAGCATGGCGGTGGTTGCGCAGCGGCTCAACAAGGCGCGCAACAGCTTGTCGCCTCAAACGGGAGGCAGCGTTTATCACTTCAGCCAACAGGCGATCCAGGAATTGCCCGAGGGCAACAATACCCAGCTCAATCAGGTGCTGCTTCAGGCTCCCGGCGTGGTGCAGGATTCATACGGTCAGCTGCACGTTCGGGGTGACCACGCGGACCTTCAGTACCGGATAAACGGGGTCCAGTTGCCCGAAGGCATCACTGGTTTTGGCCAGGTGATAAGTCCGCGCTTTGCGCAGAACATCAGCCTGCTGACCGGGGCGCTGCCGGCCCAGTTTGGACTGCGCACGGCCGGCATCATCGACATCCAGACCAAGGAGGGCCTGCTGGATAATGGCGGCGATGTCGAGTTCTACGGCGGCCAGCGCTCGACGATTCAACCGAACTTCGAGTACGGCGGCTCCGAGGGCAAGTTCAGCTATTTCGTAACCGGCCAATATCTGAGCACCACGCGCGGAGTTGAGCCGCCCACGCCCGGGCCTTCGCCGATTCACGATCAGTCCTACCAGGGGCAGGCGTTCGGCTACTTTTCGTATTTTCTAAGCCCCACCATGCGCCTGAGTCTGATCACGGGATCTGCGGCGAATCACTTTCAGATTCCGGATAACCCGGGCCAGCCCCAGGTCTTCGCCCTTTCCGGGGTTCCCGTCTACCCGTCGGCCGACATCAACGAAAACCAATTCGAACAGAACTACTTTGCCGTGTTTGCTCTTCAGGGCACTATCGGCTCCGATTTCGACTATCAGATCGCGCCCTTCATCCGCTACTCGACGGTCTCGTTCTACCCGGATTTCGAGGGCGACCTGATCTATAACGGCGCCGCCTCGCGCGTCTTTCGCAGTGACATCGCAAGCGGCGTCCAGGCCGATACGACCTACAGGGCGTTGGCAACGCATACCTTTCGTTTCGGCGGATACTTCGAAGGGGACCGTGCGGAGATCGACAATCGCGAGGCGACTTTCCCGATCGTCGGTGGCGTTGCTTCCAATCTTCCCGTCTCGATCGTCGATAACACGGCTTTGCAGGCCTGGACCTACAGCGTCTACGCGCAGGACGAATGGAAGCCGGTCGATAAGCTCACGATCAACTATGGCGTGCGGTTTGATCTATACGACGGCCTCGAACGGGCCGACCAGGCGAGTCCGCGTGCGGGCGCCGTGTACAAGCTCTTCGAGAGCACCACGCTCCACGCCGCCTACGCCCGTTATTTCACCCCGCCGCCGACCGAGCTGGTCAGCGTCGGCAGCATCCAGAAATTCGCCAACACCACCGGCGCGCCGGCTTCGCTCGGCAACGGCAATCCAACGGTCGAGCGCGACCACTATTTCGACGCCGGGGCGACGCAGCAGATAATTCCCGGACTCAACGTAGGTATCGATTCGTACTACAAGATGGCGCGCGATCTGATAGACGAGGGACAGTTCGGACCGGCGCTGATCTTCGAGACCTTCAACTACACCAAGGGCCGCGTCTACGGAGTCGAGCAGACCAGCTCGTACACTCACGAAAACGTCTATCTGTACGAAAACTTCGACTACAGCGTCGCACAGGGCACCCAGGTCGAGTCCGGACAATTCAATTTCACCCCCGACGAACTCAAATATATCAGTGACCATTACGTCTTCCTGGATCACGACCAGACCTTCTCCGCCTCGGCGGGCGCGGTCTACAACTGGCGGGGATTCATGTTCAGCGTGGACGGAATCTACGGCAGCGGGCTGAGAGACGGATTCGCCAATACCGGAAATCTGCCGTACTACATCCAGATCGACACCGGCATCACCAAACGCTTCGTCGTGCCCAAAGCCGGCCCGATGGAAGTGCGCGTCGCGGTAGTCAATCTCAACGATCGTACCTACCAGATTCGTAACGGCACCGGAATCGGCGTCTTCGCCCCGCAATATGGTCCGCGGCGCGCGTTCTACGGCGGAATCAAATGGGATCTCCAATCGTTCAGCCGGACCGCCGTGCATTGAAGCAGTGAGTATCCGGACATGCGTACCGAATTGAAATCAGGATTGCACGCGAGGATTCAGCGATGAATGAACTCAAGAGCGCTTTTGGCGAACTGCAATACGGCGGCGCGATGGTATATCCGCTGCTGTTTCTCGGGGTGGTTGCCGTGCTGATCATTCTCGACCGGGCGGTGGCTTATTACCGATGCTTGCGGTTGCCGCATTCGCTGGCGGAACTGGTCGAGACCTACGGCTTTTCCTGGGAAGATCTCGAGCGGCAACTGACGGCGCTCGCGCCGGTGAACGTTTACCGGCGGTTCTTCGGGGTAATTGGCGACAATCGCGATAAGCCCGCATGGTGGGTTGAATCGCGGGCCGGCGACGAAGCGGGCGACATCGAGAAGGGCCTCGGCCGCGGCTTGTGGATTCTCGAGACGGTGGTTACCGCGGCGCCATTGATGGGTCTGCTCGGAACCATCACCGGCATGATGCAGGCCTTCAAAGTAATCGGCGGGTCGGGACTGGTCGCACCGACGCAAGTGACCTCGGGCGTCGCGCAGGCCCTGATTTCGACTGCCCTGGGCCTTTTGATCGCGCTCTTCGCACTGTTCGGTTTCAACTTCTTCGCGCGCATGCAGTCGCAGGCGCTCGATCATCTGGAACGCCTGGGCTCGAGATTGATCGACCACATTCGCCTGGACGAGGAAACCGACGGCAAGGAAAGCGTCGCGAGCGTCACCCCGCTCGCACCGCGAGAGGGGAGGGCCAAGCGATGAAACTGCGCAAGGGACGAGGCTATCGGCGCGGCCGAATCGAGATCATCCCGATGATCGACGTGATGTTCTTCCTGCTGGTGACGTTCATGCTGGCGTCGCTATCGATGCAGAGTCTCAACTCGATCACGGTCAATCTTCCGCAGGGAGACGCACCCAACCTGCAGCACAAGGAGCCGGTTGCACTGACTATTACCAAGGATAGTAAGATATTTCTCGACAAGACCCCGACCACGCTTGCGACGATGGCATTTGCGCTGAAGAGCATGCTGCAAGGACAGGATCAGGGAGTGGTGGTCAACGCGGACGGCGCCGCGCCGGAAGGTATCGTGGTGGAGGCGATGCTCCAGGCGCGCCGGGCCGGAGTGGAGCATTTTCTGATCGCGGTCAAGCGCGAATGAACGGGGCGTTTCAAACCGCTTCGCCGTTCCTCGACGAACCCTGGCGGCGGCTGGCCTGGATCGCGCCGCTGTCGCTCGCGATCTGGGTCGCGCTGCTGTTGGGCTTCGCGCTGCTGCTCCGGCAGACGGCGCCGCCGCTGCCTGAACTGAAGCCCATCGAGGCGCGGATCGTCGAGTTGCCTCCGGTGGTTGGAGGTCTCGAGAGCGGCCCCGCCGCCGCAGCGCATCCGCTCGCGCCGGCGCCACCCAAACCCAAGCCGCGCGTCGAGGTCCGGCGCAAAGTGATTCCGCCGACGCATCCGCACAAGGAGCGAATCTTACCGGAAGCCCCGCCGTCGCTTTCGGGCACGCAAAAGGCCCCGGCCGAATCGAGCACCGCGGCGTCCAGTACGACCACGGGCGCGAGCGCTGAGAGCGGAGCCGCGCCGCCGGAGAAAGCAGGCACCGGCGGCGGGTCGGGGCTCGGCAGCGACAGCCTCGGCGCGCGGGCGATCTATTCGCCGGTGCCGAAGATTCCGGACGACTTGCGCGACGTGGCCTTCGAAGCGGTGGCGGTGGCGCACTTCGAGGTTTCCTACGACGGGAATGTGAAAGTGACTCTGGCGAAGCCGACTCCGGATCCGCGGATCAATCAGATTCTGATCAGCACGCTGCAACAGTGGCGCTTCTTTCCCGCGATGAAAGGCGGGGTGGCGATCGATTCGGCCTTCGATCTGCGAATTCCGATAAGCGTTCAGTGAACGAATTCTCCGGCTGGCATTCGCGCGCGCTTTTTGACAGAAATCAGCTTCTATCACGTAGCTCATCTGAGCGACGCAAGAGGTGACAGCATGAAGATTGGATTGCTGATGCCGTTTAACGAGGACACCGCCAACCCGGCCGACTTTTGCCGCTCGGCCGAAGCGTTGGGCTTCGAATCGATGTGGGTGCCCGAGCATCCGATCCTCCCCGCCAATCCCAAGACCCCGTTCCCGCAGGGCGGACCGATTCCGCCGATCTATTCGCACATGGGCGATCAGTTCGTCGCGCTCAGCATGGCCGCGGCGGCGACCAAAAAATTAAAGCTCGCCACCGGCATCTGCCTGGTGCCGGAACACAACCCGATGATCCTGGCCAAGCAGATCGGCAGCCTCGACCACTTCTCGGGCGGCCGCTTCATCTTCGGCATCGGCGCCGGATGGCTGCGCGAGGAAACCGAACTGCTCGGCGGCGACTTTCCGCATCGCTGGACGCAAACCGCCGAGTACATCGCCGCGATGCGCGCGCTGTGGACCAAGGGTGAAGCGTCGTTCGAGGGCAGGTACGTCAAGTTTCCGGCGATCCGATCCTATCCACGTCCCGCGCAGCCGGCCGGGCCGCCGGTGCTGCTCGGCAGCCGCGACAAGAACGCGCTCAAGCGCGTTGCCAAATGGGGCGACGGATGGTGCCCGATTCGCATCGGCGTCGACGAGATGAAACAGGCGACCGCGGAGTTGCGCGAGGAGTGCCACAAGACCGGCCGCGACTACGGCAAGCTCGATCTGACCGTGATGGGCTCGGTTGGCGACGAGCGTGCCAAAGCCCATGACGAACTCGGCAGGTACGCGGCGCTCGGCGTGGGCCGCTTCGTTGTCGCGCTGGTCGCCGGCGCGCTCGGCCCGGACAAGTACGCGCCGGAACTCGAGCGGCTCGCGAAGGTCTACATCTGAAGGATGAACGGATCTGCGGGATTGGCGGATCTGAAAAGACTGGCGATTCGAGGATGACGCTGCGCGGAGCGATTTCCGGTTTCGGCGAGGTTGCCGCGCAGGCGCACCTTGCCGGATGGCGCGCGCGGCCCGAGGTCAATATCGTCGCGATTCACGACCCGGTATCCGAGCGGCGCCATCATGCGATGCGCCTCATCCCGAACATCCGCGTCTACGACGACCTCGAGCTGATGCTCGACGGCGAGCGCCTGGACTTCGTCGACGTTGCAAGCCCGCCCGCCTATCATGCGGCGACGGCGCGGATGGCCCTGGCGGCGGGCGCTCACGTGCTGGTCGAGAAGCCGCTGTGCCTCGCGGCCGGTGAATTCGAGTCGCTGCGCGCCGCCGCCTCAAACCGCGGCCGCGTGCTGATGTGCGTGCATAACTGGAAGTACGCTGCGACCTACCGGCTCGTCCATGACCTCATCAGGGCAGGGCGGCTCGGCGAGATTCGCTACCTCGCGCTCGACCGGTTGCGCACCGCGCCGGCCGGTGTCGGTATCGGCGCGAGCGGCCGATGGCGGCTGGGGGCGGCGAGCGGGGGTGGAATCCTGGTCGATCACGGATGGCATGTTTTCTACCTGATGCGCTGGCTCATGGGCGGCCTGGACCCGGCCGCAATCGCGGCGTTCATGAGCGTCGGCGAGGCCGCGCCGGTCGAGGACGTCGCCGACGTCAGGGTCATTTTCCCCGGCGACAGGGTTGCCTCGGCACATCTGAGTTGGCGTTCACCGGTGCGGCGTACGCGCGCGATACTGTATGGCAGCGAAGCGGCGCTCGAAATCGATGGCGACCGCGTAGTGCTGACCGCGCGGTCCGGAAGCTCGGAAGACCTTTCTCCGACGCCTGAAACCGACGATTCGTATCATTCGGCCTGGTTCGCCGGGATGGCCGCCGACTTCGAGCGCGCGGTCCGTCTGAGCGTCGAGCAGGGCGTCGAGCCCTTCATCGCGACGGAAAACCTGGCCGAAGCGCGGGCCGCGTTGGCTTTGACCCTCGGCGCTCAGGAATCGAGCCGACAGGGGGGTGGCCGGGTTAAGCTTGTATGAATCGTCTGTTACTTCAGGTCGGCATCCCCTATTGACTTTAGGCAATCGGACTATAAAGTGCTCATTGACCGGTAGGTTAGCGGGTGGTTGGGGGGCTGTTTAAGGTCCGTCGTAAGTTCTTCCGTTCGCCCGGCCAGGAAATCGGCCCAGGTGGTCGAGGGGAGGCCACCAAGGTGAATCCGCCGGAGTATATGGCGTCTGAATCGCGTTCGATACCGCCGGGAAAATCCCAGTATTCGCGGGATGAAATCCTCAAGGCGGGCATCCGCCTGTTCGCTCGCCACGGCTTTCACGAGACCTCGATGTCCGAGGTGGCGCGCGACGCGAAGGTGAGCAAGGCGCTGATTTTCTGGCATTTCAAGACCAAAGAGGAACTGTTCCTCGCGGTCCTCAACCGACTGTTGGAGCCGTATTTTATCGATTTTGCCGAGGAGGTCGGAGCGTTGGACGAGCGCGCCCAGTTGCGCAAGCTGGTGCAGTCCTACCTGCTCTTCGTTCGCGACAACGCCCCCTCTGTGCGGTTCTTCCTCGGCCAACTGCTGCATGGCGAAAAGGTCCCCGAGGAACTGACCGCGCAAGTGATGAAACTGTACGACGGCTTTCGCGAACTGATGATCGATATCGTTCGCCGTGCCCAGGACAAGAATCTTTGCTCGCGCGACATCGCGCCCGAGGCGGCCGCCGGCTTTATGGTGTCGGCGCTCAACGGCTCGCTTATCGGCTTCCTGTTCACCGGCGGTGGCACCGACGAACTGGGTCGTGCGGTCACGATGCTCGAGGAATGGCTGTTCCGCGATCCCGCACAACGCTCCACCGAGGGCGGCAAGGCCGTCGCTTAACCCTGCCTTTCAGGAATCGAACCGAGGAAACCATCAAGATGCGAGTACCGTTGAAGTTGATGCTGGATCTTGGCCGCTACATGCGCCGCAAGCGGCGCGCGGGAGAGAAGTACTTTCCGCTGGTGCTGATGTTGGAGCCGCTGCACGCGTGCAACCTGGCCTGTATCGGATGCGGCCGGATCGTGGAGTACAAGGACACCATCCGCGACCAGATGCCGCTGGAGGAAGCGCTCGGCGCCGCCGAGGAAGCCGACGCGCCGATCGTCTCGATCTGCGGCGGCGAACCGCTGATGTACAAGCACATCGTGCCGCTCACCCAGGGGCTGCTCGATCGCCGGCGCCACGTGCAGATTTGCACCAACGCGATCTTGCTCGAACGGTTCATCCGCCGCGTCGCGCCCAGCCCCTATCTGAGCTTCAACGTCCATATCGACGGCATGCGCGAGACCCACGACCGCGTGGTCGATCGCGACGGCGTGTTCGACACCTGCGTGCGCATGATTAAGCTGCTCAAGGAGAAGGGCTATCGCGTGCAGACCAACTCGACCATCTTCCGCGAGACCGGCGCGGAAGAGATCGAGGAGCTGGTCAAGATGCTCGGCACACTCGGCGTCGACGGGATGCTGCTCACGCCCGGCTACCACTACCAGGTGCTGACCAACGACGACATCTACCTCAAGCGCGAGGAGATGCCGCAAAAGTTCAAACGCGTGCGCAAGCTCGCCGAGGACTACAAGATCATCAATACTCCGATCTATCTCGACTACCTGGTCGGCGAGCGTGACCTGTTGTGCAGTCCCTGGACCACGGTCACGCGCAATCCGCGCGGTTGGAAGGGCCCTTGTTACCTGATCACCAACGGCCATTACAAGACCTTCAGCCAGATGCACGAGGCGACCGATTGGGAGTACTATCGCACCAAGCAGGATATTCGATGCCGTGACTGCAAGCTGCACTCCGGCTTCGAGGGCACTGTGGCGCTGCAGTTTGGGGAAAATCTGAAAGATTCGTGGCGCATGGTGCGCCATTACGTGTCCTGACCGAGGCTGCTGCGCGGCGCGGACGCCCCTATACCGGTGGCGTTGCACCGCCCTGCGCAATGCTTTGGTGATCGGGCGACGGTAACCGATGGCAGAAGCGAAATCGAATCATTCCGATCGCACGCGCGCGCCGAAACATGAAACCGCGGCGCACGCACATCCGGACGCCGCATCGGTCAACGGGCGCGCGCACGTGGGCGGTCGCGCGCCGCTGGACATCGAGCGCTACCTGGGCGAACGAGTGGCGATCGTTAATCGGGCGCTCGCCTGCGCGGTCGCGGAGACTGACGCTCCGGCCCAGCGGCTTTTGGAGGCGATGCGCTACAGCCTGCTGGCTGGCGGCAAGCGGCTGCGGCCGGTACTCGCCCTGGCGGCCTGCGAAGCGGTCGGCGGTCCGTTGGAAGCCGCGCTGGGATTTGCGTGCGCGCTGGAGATGATTCATACCTATTCGCTAATCCATGACGACCTCCCTTGCATGGACGACGACGATCTGCGCCGCGGCCGTCCGACCAATCACAGGATTTACGGCGACGCGCTGGCGACGCTGGCCGGCGACGCGCTGCTGACCGACGCGTTCTGGACGCTCGCCAGGTCCGCCGTGTCGACCGCCGGTGTGCCGCCCGCGGCCCTGCTCGCGACGGTCGCCGAACTGGCCGAGGCGGCGGGCTCGGCCGGGATGGTGGCGGGGCAGGCGATCGATCTGCTTGGCGAAGGCCGCAGCCTGACGATCGAGCAGCTGGAATACCTGCATCGCAGGAAAACCGGCGCGCTGTTTATTGCCGCGGTGCGCGGCGGCGCGCGCCTGGGTGGCGCCGGCGAGGACCAGCTCCAGGCGCTGGAGGCCTATGCGCGCGCACTCGGACTCGCCTTCCAGGTGATCGACGACATCCTCGACGTCGAGGCTACGACCGAGCAGATGGGCAAGCGCACGGGCAAGGACGTCGCGCACGGCAAGAATACCTATCCCGCGCTGATCGGCCTGGACAAGTCGTGGCAGCTCGCGCGCGATCTGGAGCGCCGCGCGCGTCGCGCGCTCGACGATTTCGACCAGCGCGCCGAACCGCTGAGGGCGCTGGCGAGTTTCGCCGTGGAGCGCAAGCTGTGAAGTCGGCCGCGGTCGAAACTTTTTCCACGGCCCTCGCGCGGGTGCAGGCTCACGCGCGCCAGGCCGTGCTGTTCGCGCCGGGCGATCTGCGGCTGTGCGAGTTCGCCCCGCCGCGCCCGGGCCCCGGCGAGCTTCTGCTGCGCGTCAAATGCGCGCTCAGTTGCGGCACCGATCTCAAGACCTATCGCCGCGGCCATCCGATGTGGCGTCTGCCCACGCCGTTCGGGCACGAGTTTGCGGGTGTGGTGGCCGATGCGGGCGAAGGGGTGACCGGGTTCGAAGTCGGCGACGAATTGATGGCGGCGCCCACCGCGCCCTGCGGGGTGTGCTTCTTTTGCCGCCGCGGACAGGAAAATCTCTGCCCGCAGGCGATGGAGAAGATGGTGATGGGGGCGTATGCGGATTTTTTGCTGCTGCCGGCGCATGTGGTCGCGCGCAACGCCTTTCGCAAGCCCGCCGCGCTTTCCTTCGAAGAGGCCGCGCTGCTCGAGCCGCTTGCCTGCGTCGTCCACGCGCAGGCGCTCGCGCGGCCCGAGCCCGCCGAGAGCGTGTTGATAGTCGGCGCGGGTGCCTTCGGTCTGCTCCACATGCTGGCGCTGCGCGCGGCCGGGGTACGCGAGGTCGCCGTCGCCGGCCGCGGCGCGGATCGCCTCGAATGGGCGGGACGGCTCGGCGCCGACCGCGTGATCGACATCGTCGCGGACGATCCTGCGGCGGAAGTTGCCCGGCTCAACGACGGCTTCGGACCCGACCTGGTGATCGAGTGCACCGGGCAGGTCGAGGGATGGCGTGATGCGTTCGCGCGCGTGCGGCGCGGCGGCCGGGTGGTGTTCTTCGGCGGATGCGCGGCCGGCACCGCGCTCGAGATCGACACGCGCCGCATGCACTACGACAATCTCACGCTGATCGCTCCGTTTCATTTTCGGCCGCGCGACGTGCGCCGCGCCTTCGAGTTGCTCGCGTATGGCCGCCTGGGCGCCGACCGCATCATCAATGCGCATCGTCCGCTCGCGGAGATCGCCGGGGTCTTCGAGATGCTCGAGCGTGGCACGGTGTTGAAGTGCGCGGTCATTCCCTGAAGGGGCTGACCACGCGAGGAGGGGAGGGGGTGTTGGGAGATCCGAGCGCGGTACTCCGACCGACAACACGCCGACAACACGCCAATGATCGGCGGGAATTTCGAATCCTATGAATGAAGCTATCGAAATAACCAACGGCAGGGTCCTGGAGCAGACGCTCCTCGAGTCCGCGCCACACGACGAGTTCGCCGCGAAGCTCCAGTCCACCATCGACCGCTCGCAGCGCGCGCTGCTGGCGCTTCAGCGTCCGGAAGGCTACTGGCAGGCGGCGCTCGAGGCCAACGGCGAGATGAACGCCGAGTACATCATCTTCAACCGCTTCATGGGCGTCAGCGACCCCGAGATGGAGGTCAAGCTCAAGCGCCATCTGCTCGACCTCCAACAGCCCGACGGAAGCTGGAACCTGTTTCCCGGCGGCGAGGGCGATCTGTCGACCTCGATCGAGGCCTATTTCGCGCTCAAGCTGACCGGGCTGCGCGCCGGCGACGAGCAGATGATGCAGGCGCGCCGATGGATCCTCGCGCGCGGTGGAATCGCCCGCTCGGGCACGCTCGCGCGCTTCTACCTCGCGGCCATGAACCAGGTGCCGTGGGATTGCACCACCGCGCTGCCGGTGGAATGGATTCTAACGCCGGACTGGCTTCCGGTTAACATCTACGAGCTTTCTTCATGGGCGCGCGGCACGCTGGTCGCGCTGATGCTGCTGCGCGCGGGGCGTCCGATTGTCGAAATCGATTGGCGCGAGGGCGTGCTCGAGCTGTATATCCAGCCGCCGCATTTCACCAAGTTCGAATTGCCGCGACCGGGGCATTGGTGGTCGCCGCGCCAGTTTTTCAACCTCGCCGACCGGCTCCTGCGCTTATACGACCGTCATCACCTGAAGGCCCTGCGCCGGGACGCCATGGCGCGAGCCGAGCAATGGCTCCTCGACCATCAGGACGCCAACGGATCGTGGGGTGGAATTCAGCCCTGCTATTTGCTGAGCGCGATGGCGCTGAAGGGGCTCGGCTACCGCAATGACCATCCGGTGATCAAAAAGGCGCTCGACTCGACGCGCGAGCTCATCTCGGATCAAGGCGAGGCGATTCTCTTCCAGCCCTGCGTTTCGCCCAACTGGGACACTGCGCTCGCCGCCAAGGCGCTGATCGATTCGGGCCTTGCGCCGGAGCATCCGGCGCTGCGCGACGCGTCGAAGTGGCTCATCGATCATCAAATCTTCAAGCCCGGCGATTGGTCGATTAAGCGGCCCGATCTGGCGCCCGGCGGATGGGCCTTCGAGTTTTTCAACGACTGGTATCCCGACGTCGACGACTCGGCCGTCATCCTGATGGTGCTCGCGGATGCCGCCGCCGACGATACTGCCGCGCGCGAGAATGCGATCAAACGCGGTGCGAACTGGGTGATGGGCATGCAATCGAAGGACGGCGGCTTCGCCGCTTTCGACGTCGACAACAAGGCGACCTGGTTCAACCACGCGACCTTCGCCGCCGACACCGAGTCGGCCACCGACCCGACCTGTCCCGACCTGACCGGCCGGGTGCTCGAGATGATGGCGGCGGTTGGCTACCACGCCGACCATTCGGTCGCGCGCCGCGCGATCGAGTGGCTCAAGCGCGAGCAGGAGGACGACGGCTCGTGGTGGGGGCGTTGGGGCGTCAATTACATCTACGGCACCAGCACGGCGCTTTCGGGATTGCGCGCGATTGGCGTCCGCCCCGACGAGCCCTGGATTCAGCGCTCGGTCGCCTGGCTCAAGTCGAAACAGAACGAGGACGGCGGATGGGGCGAGAGTTGTCTGAGCGACAAAGACCCGGCCTGGCGCGGGCGCGGCACCAGCACGCCGTCGCAAACCGCGTGGGCGATGATCGGGCTGCTAGCCGGCGAGGACGGCATCGGTCCGCATCTGATGCGCGGTCTGCAATGGCTCGTCGAGCGCCAGCGCGACAGCGGCGACTGGGAGGAGGTCGAGTTCACCGGAACCGGCTTTCCCAACCATTTCTACCTGCGCTACCATCTCTATGCGCACTACTTTCCGCTGATGGCGCTCGGGCGTCTGCATAAGCGGATGACGGAACTCACCGCGTATTGAAGCTGCAGAGGCGGACGTGAAGTCGATCGCAATTCTCGGCTCCACGGGCTCGGTCGGCGTCACCACGCTCGACGTGGTGGATCGCTTTCGCGACCGCTTCCGCGTGGTGGCGATGGCGGCCGGGCGCAATCTCGATCTTTTGGTTCGCCAGGTCGAGCGCCATCGCCCCGAACTGGTTTCCGTCGCCACCGCCGAACTGGCGGGCGAACTCGAGCGCCGGCTGGGCCCGCCGTGCAGGACGGAAATCCATCATGGACGCGAGGGCGCTGTCGCCGTGGCGACTCATCCGGGGGCCGCGATCGTGGTTTCGGCTCTCGTGGGCGCGCTCGGACTCGGTCCCACCCTGGCCGCGGTCGCGGCCGGCAAGGACATCGCATTCGCCAACAAGGAAGTGCTGGTTATTGCGGGCGAGATGATGACGGCCGCGGTGCGCGAGCGCGGCGTGCGCCTGCTGCCGGTCGATAGCGAACACAACGCGATTTTCCAGTGCCTGGAGGGACGCGGCCGCGCCTCGCTCAAGCGCATCATCTTGACCGCCTCGGGCGGTCCGTTTCTCCGCCTCCCGCCCGATCGCTTCGCCTCGATAACCGTGGCCGAGGCGCTCAACCATCCCACCTGGCGGATGGGCAACAAGATTACGATCGATTCCGCGACGCTGATGAACAAGGGGCTCGAAGTGATCGAGGCGCACTGGCTGTTCGATCTTCCCGCCGAGCGCATCGCGGTCGTCATCCATCCGCAAAGCGTCATCCATTCGATGGTCGAGATGATCGACGGTTCGGTGATCGCCGAGATGGCCGAGCCGGACATGGCGATTCCGGTCGCCTACGCGCTGGCTTTTCCCGACCGTCTGCCGCTCGACCATCTGAAATCGCTCTCGCTGGTCGAGCGTGGCAATCTGACGTTCGAAGAACCCGATCCGGCGCGGTTCCCATGCCTGCGGCTCGCATACCACGCGCTCGAGGCGGGCGGCACGATGGCGGCCTGCCTCAACGCCGCCAACGAGGAACTGGTCGCGGCCTTCCTGGGCGGGCGCGCGCACTTCGCCGATATCCCGCGCCATATCGAAACCGTGATGACGCGCCATCGGAACCGCCCCGCGCGTACTTTGGAGGATCTCTACGAAGTAGACGGATGGGCTCGCGCCCAGGCGCAGGAGCTGATCGGACAGGCGCCTGCCGCGAGCCTCTGACGTGGACGCTGAGGGCGCCAACAATCCCAGTTGCGCGAGTGCGCCCGGCACGCGCGCCGCTATTCCGTCGCCGGCGGCGGAGTCCGATGCGGCGGCGCTCGCCCAGGCCTACGAGTTCTGCTCGCGTCTGGCGCGATCGCACTACGAAAATTTCACCGTCGCGTCGTGGCTGATGCCGCGAGCGATGCGCAAGCACATGCATGCGATCTACGCGTACGCGCGCATGGCCGACGATTTTGCCGACGAGGAGCACGACCCGGCCAAACTCGATCAATGGGAACGCGAGCTCGACTTCGCCTACGCCGGTGCGCCGCGCCATCCGGTGTTCGTCGCGCTGGCCGACACCACGCGCCGCTTCGACATTCCGCGCGAGCCCTTCGCCGACTTGCTGCACGCGTTTCGCTCCGACCTCGACTTTCGCGGCTTCGAAACTTTCGACGACCTGCTCGCCTATTCGCGCTACTCGGCCAACCCCGTCGGCCGCATCGTGCTCTATCTCTTCGGTTACCGGGACCCCGAGCGCCAGCGTCTTTCCGACCAGGTATGCAGCGGGCTTCAGCTCGCCAACTTCTGGCAGGACATCGCCATCGATCTCGATAAGGGGCGCGTCTATCTGCCGCGTCGGGACATGAGGCGCTTCCGCGTGAGCATCGAGGACCTGCGCCTGCATAACACGGATTCGAATTTCGCCGCGCTGATGCGGTATGAGGTCGCCTGCGCGCGCGAATTGCTGGTGTCGGGCGCGGCGCTCGCCGCGATGGTGGACAGAAGGCTCTCGCGCGACATCATGATGTTCGCGGGTGGCGGGCTGGCAATTTTGCGCGCGATCGAGCGCGCGGACTACGACGTGTTCCGCCACCGCCCGTCGCTCGGCAAGTTGGACTATCTGCGCCTGGGATGGCGGGCACTGCGGGGGCGGCTTGAAACCTGAAAGCATCGCGGTTGCGCCGATGCCGGAAACGGATGCGGCGCTGCGGGAAGACTACGCGCGCTGCGCATCGATCACGCGCCGTTCCTCGTCCAACTTTTATTACGCTTTCATGCTGCTGCCGGCCGAGCGCCGCCATGCGCTGTACTCGGTTTACGCATTTTGCCGCTTCGTCGACGATATCGCCGACGATCAGTCGGTCGGCCATCCCGCCGAACTGCTGACGCGCTGGCGCGAGGAACTCGAGCGCGTGTTCAACGGCTCGCCGGCGCATCCGATATCCCGCGCGCTCGCCCACAACGTGCGCCGGTTCGCGATCCCGCGCCGCTACTTCGAAGAGATAATCGACGGCGTCGAAATGGACCTGGGGCGCACGCGCTACGCGACCTTCGAGGAGCTTCGCTTGTACTGCTATCGCGTGGCTTCGGCGGTCGGCCTGGTCTGCATCGAGATTTTTGGCTATCGCAACCCGCGCACCCGCGAGTACGCCGAAAATCTCGGCATCGCTTTCCAGCTCACCAACATCATCCGCGACCTCAGCGAAGACGCTGCCCGCGGCCGCATCTATCTGCCGCTGGAAGACCTCGCGAAATTCGCCGTGACCGAAGACGGGATTTTGCGTGGTGCCGACACGCTCGAACTGCGCCGCTTGCTGGAGTTCGAAGTCGAACGGGCGCGCTCGTTCTACGCGCTAGCCGAACAGGCGCTTGCCGCCGAAGACCGCGCAGCGATGGTGTGTGCGGAAGCGATGCGCTCCATCTATCGCGCGTTGCTGGAGCGGATCGCCAGCAAGGGCTGCGGCGTCGTTGGCCGGCGCCATCGCCTTTCCACCCCGCGCAAGCTCTACCTGGTCGGCCGCACGTGGGCCGGTACGCGGCTGCGGGCGAGGAGCTAAGACCTCGATGGTTGAGGCGCACGACGTCGTCGTGATCGGCGGCGGATTCGCCGGGCTGAGCGCCGCGGTTGCGCTCGCCGGGCGCGGCTTTCGTGTCGCCGTGTTCGAGGGCAAACCCGCGTTGGGCGGCCGTGCCTATTCGTTCGCCGACGCCGAGACCGGCGATTTCGTCGACAACGGACAGCACGTGCTGATGGGATGCTACGCCGAGACGTTCAAGTTTCTCGACCGTATCGGCCAGAGCGGCCAGTTGGTGTTCCAGCGCGATCTCGCAATCGAGATGCTCCAGCGCGACGGGCGCGCGGGTGTGCTCAAAACCGCGCGCCTGCCGGGCCCGCTGCACATGACCGCCGCGCTGATGCGCTACGGACTGCTGACGCCTCGCGAACGCCTGAGCGCGATGGTGGCGGGACTCCGGATGCTGCGGATGCATCGGTGCGATCGCGCGTACCTGCGCCAGGCGACCGTCAAGACGCTGATGGACAAACTGGGACAGGGCGAACGGGCGCGGCAATGCTTTTGGTATCCGCTGGCGATCGCGACGCTCAACGAGGATCCCGAACTTGCCTCCGCGGCTTTGCTGGCCGAAGTTCTAAAGCGCGCGTTTTTTTCGCGCCGCTCCGACTCCGCTTTCGTCTACGCCAAGGTCGGGCTGAGCGATCTCTATTGCGCCGGCTCCGTGCGGCTGATCGAAGCGGGCGGCGGCCTGGTCGAGACGCGCGCCGTGGTCGAGATGCTGGAGTTCGGCGCGGAAGGCGGGATCGCGGGCGTGCGGCTGCGCGACGGCCGCCGTTTGCAGGCGGCTAACTTTATCGCGGCGGTTCCGCCGGTGCAGCTCATGCGTCTGCTGCCGGAAGGGGCCGGCGCCGATCCGTTCTTCGCGCATCTGGGCGAGATCACGTCGTCGCCGATCGTCTGTGTCCACGCGTGGTTCGACCGCGAAATCACCAACGCGGCTTTCGTCGGCTTCGTCGGCACGACCACGCAATGGCTTTTCAACAAGCGCCGAATTTTCGCCGAAAATGGCGAGCGCGCCAATGGCTATTTGAGCTTCGTCATCAGCGGCGCGCGCAAGCTCGTCGACGCCGGCAACGAAGAGTTGCTCGACCTCGTCACCGGCGATTTGAATGCGATGATCCCGGCCTCCCGCGATGCTCATCTGCTCAAGGCGCTGGTGCTCAAGGAGAAGCAGGCGACGATGGCGCCGTCACCCGAGTGCGACCGTTTGCGGCCGGGCCTGGCCACGCCGATCGCAAACCTGTTCCTCGCCGGCGACTGGATTCAGACCGGCCTGCCGGCAACGATCGAAAGCGCCGTTACGTCGGGGCATGCCGCGGCTGCCGCCGTCGCCGCGCGCGTTGGCGATTCGGCACGTCCAGCCTGAGTCGTATGGCTTCGCGAATCGCACTGGTTACCGGCGCCAACGGCTTCGTAGGATGCTTCGTGGCGCGGGCGTTGCTCGCGCGCGGGACCGCGGTGCGCGCGCTCGTGCGCAAGGGCGCCGATCTGCGCGCGCTTGAAGGTTTGCCGTGCGAGTTTGCCTGGGGCGACCTGCGCGATGCCGAGGCCGTCGAGCAGGCGGCGCGCGGATGTGACGAGGTCTACCACGTTGCCGCGGATTACCGGCTGTGGGTGCTCGATCCCGCGCCGATGTACGCGGCCAACGTCGAGGGCACGCGCAACGTCCTGGCCGCGGCGCGTCGCGCCAAGGTCCGGCGGGTGGTCCACACCAGTACTGTCGGCGCAATCGGCATCCCGCACGGCGAATCCGGGCGCGAGGACTCGCCGGTGTCGCTCGATGACATGGTGGGACATTACAAGCGGTCGAAGTTCCTCGCCGAGCAGGAGGCGCTCAAGGCCGCGCGCGAAGGGGTGCCGGTCGTGATCGTCAATCCGTCCACGCCGATCGGCGCTCACGACTACAAGCCGACGCCGACCGGGCGCATAATCGTCGATTTCCTGAACCGCCGGATGCCGGCCTTCATGGACACCGGGCTTAACCTGGTCGACGTCGAAGACGCGGCGCTGGGCCATCTGCTGGCCGCCGAGCGCGGCGTGGTCGGCGAGAAATATATCCTCGGCGGCGAAAATCTCACTATGGAGCAGATGCTCGGCCGCCTGGCCAGGTTGTCCGGCGTGAGCGCGCCCAGAATTCGCGTGCCATACGCGGTCGCGTGGACCTTCGCACTGGGAGCCGAGGCGGTCGCGCGCACGATTACCCGGCGTCCGCCGCGCGCGAGTCTGACCGAGGTCCGGATGGCGCGAAAGATGATGTTTTTCGATTCCTCGAAGGCGCGCGAGGCGCTCGGTTACGCTCCGCGTCCGATCGATGGCGCGTTTGGGCGGGCGATCGAGTTTTTTCGTTCGACTGGCGCCGCGCAAGCGGCGGCGCACGGCCGTCAGCGCCGGCCTCCGGCCTGAGATGGAACTGGGATCGGCGATGCATCTGCTGTTTTCCACAATCGCACTGCGGCCGTATGTGTTCGTGTTCCTGGGATGCTACCTGGCGATCGCGATGGTCAACTTCGGCTTGCGCACGACGCTCCTTTTCACGGGGCTGACTTACGCGGTCGCGTGGGCCTGCGAATGGAGTTCGGTGCACAACGGCTTTCCATTCGGGCTCTACCATTACGTACAGGCGACGCGCGGCCGCGAGATCTGGGTCGCCGGCGTGCCGTTCATGGACTCGATCTCGTTCACCTTCCTTTCCTTCGCGAGCTACACGGTCGCGCTGCTGCTGAGCGCGCCGCTTTATCGGCGGGGGGTCGACCTGCGGACGCTCGACACGTGGGAGTTGAGACGCTCGCCGCGGGTGTGGCTGATGGCGGCGCTGTTCATGGTGATGATCGACATGGTGGCCGATCCGCTGAGCGTGCTCGGCGATCGCTGGTTTCTGGGCAGGATTTTCTGGTACGACCCGCCGGGCCCGCATTTCGGCGTACCGATCAGCAACTACCTCGGATGGTATTTCGTCGCGGCGGTATCCGTGGCGATTTTCCAGTGGCTGGATCGCCGCCTCAACCGCGGCCGCGGCAAGCCCCTGGGCGCGGCGCCGGCAGTGCCGTCGCGTGCGCTCTGCGGGCCCGGGCTGTACGCGGGAATCGTCGGCTTCGGAATCGTGATGCTGTTCCGTATCGGCGCGCCGGAGATCGCCTGGGCGGGGATTTTCATCTTTCTCCCGCTGTTGGCGCTGGGGTTCCATGTCGTGACTCGCGCCGAGTGCTGGGGCGATGCGGCTGCCGTGGAGCATCATCTGGTGGACTTTCCTTACGAGCGGTCGCTTGCGGTGTGGAATGCGGCGGCGCTGCGTTCTCCCGCCAGACGCCGGGGCGTCGCGTAGCGGCATGCCCGGTCACGCGACGGGCCGGCAGAGCGCCTCGAGCGCGTCGGCCAGCGCCGCCGTTGCGCGATTGAGGCTGCGCATCATGCGCGCGAGCCCGATTACCGCCGCGGGATTGCGCAGCACGAAGCGCGCAGCCGCAAGCGGCCGCACTTCGCCGTCGGGTCCCGCCAGTTCCGCACCCACGATTTCCTCGTCCACGGTGTCGAGCACCGCGCGCACACAGGCAAAGCGCATTGCGCATCGATTTGCCTCGGCCGCGATGGCGGCGCTTTCCATGTCGACCGCGAGCGCACCGGTATTGGCCCGCGCGTCACGCTTGGCGGCGCCGTCTTTGAGAATCCGCGCGGCGGTCAGAAGCGTTCCGGTGGTGAACTTGAGCGGAGGCGCCTCCAGCGCGGCCTTGAAGCGGGCGAGATCGCCGGGAGAAATTGCGAACGTTGCCGGCGCGAGGCCGGGACGCTCGCTGGCGAGAACGAGACGATCGGCGAGCACCAGGTCTCCGGGCTGCAGCTCTTCGCTGAGCGCTCCCGCAAGCCCGGTCGCGATCACGAGGTCTGACGCCGCGAACGATTGCAGCGCGCGGCGCGCCGTGTCGGCCGCCCGGCGTATCCCGAGCCCTGTCGCGACGCCGGCGATTTCGGCCGAGCCGAGCCGGCCGCGAAATCCTCGCAGCCCGTCGATTCCCAAAGCGGCGCGGTCGGCAAGGCGGCGCTTGAAAGCACCAACCTCGCGCGCGAATGCGTAAAAGATCAGGATCACAGGGTTTCAGCTTGAGCCGCGTCGCGGTTGCTAGCAAAATTGCGCCCGTGGAGGCGCGCGTCAACAGGATTGTGACACAAGCGCGGCGGCTTGTACGCGCGCGATTCAGCCGATGACGGAAACGAAATCCGTCATCTTCACTGCCGACGATTTTGGCGCGTCCGCCGAGGTCAACGCCGGCATCCTGCGGGCGCATCGCGAGGGCGTGCTGCGCGGGGCGAGCTTGATGGTGGCCGCGCCGGCGCGCGACGCGGCGGTTGCGGCGGCGCGCGAGTGCCCCGGTCTTGACGTCGGCCTTCATCTCGTCTTGTGCCAGGGACAAAGCGTGTTGCCGCCCGCGCGGCTGGCCGGGTTGGTCGATGACACCGGCCGCTTCGTCGAAAGCCCGGTTAAGGGCGGGATGCGCTACTTTTTCAACCGCGGGCTGCGCGGCAAAATCGCCGACGAATGCCGCGCGCAGATCGAGTTGCACCTCAAGCTGGTCGGTTATCTCAACCATATCGACGGCCATCTGAACTTCCACGTCCATCCGGTGATCAACGACATCCTGCTCGACCTGGCCTCGGAGTACCGCGTCCCATGCATCCGGCTGCCGCGCGAGCCGGTGTTTACGACCCTGGCGCTGGCGCGCGACAACGCGCCGCGCAAGCTGGTCGAGGCGGTCATCTTCCGGGCGCTCTCGAAGCGGGCGCGGCGAAAAATGACCGGGCGCGGAATCAAATCCAGCGATTGGCTCTTCGGCTTACATCAGAGCGGCAACTTGAGCGAGCAGTACGTCCTCGGCGTGATCGCGCGCCTCGGCCCGGGGCTGACCGAGATCTATGCTCATCCGGCGGCGGACCTCGGCGACGCTTCACCGCCGCCGGCGGCGCAGCGCGAAGTCGAAATCCTGACCAGCCCGCTGCTGCCGGTCGCGCTCAAGGGAACGGGCGCTCGTCTGACGAATTTCGCCGAACTCGCCCGCACAGAAAGCCGCGATACGGCCGCGGCGCACGATATTCCTTGAGCCCAAGGCGGCCGGCATTGTGGCAGAGCGTCTTTGGCGGGCGCTCGCGCGCGGTGTGGCTGGTGCTCGCGCGCACGATTGGCCGCTGGCACGCCGCACGCTACTCTATCCCGTAGGCGGTCGCGGGGGCACAGGCTCGGCTCGCCAATTGGACAAGTTCAAACCTCAGGAAGGCTATTAAAATGATTGATCAGGAGGGCGCACCACTCGCCGCCGACAAGGCTTCCGAACACAGACTTCCGTCGAACGTGGTGCCGGAGCGCTACGAAATAAGCCTCACCCCCGATCTCCGCGCATTCACCTTCGCCGGCGAAGAGAACGTGGTGGTGCGGGTTGTCACTGCGACCGCGGAGATGGTGCTGAATGCGCTCGAGCTGGAGATCGACAGGGTCAGCGCGGAGCGCGGCGGTGTCACCGTCGCCGGCAAGGCGGCGCTGGAACCCGCACACGAGCGTGCGCGCCTGAGTTTCGAACGCACGTTGGAGCCCGGCGAATGGACGCTGCGTATCGCCTTTCGCGGCATCCTCAACGACAAGCTGCATGGCTTCTATCGCAGCACGTACCAGGACTCCAAGGGCGACACCCACCTGGTCGCCAGCACCCAGTTCGAGGCGACCGACGCGCGCCGCGCGATCCCGTGCTGGGATGAGCCGGCGCTTAAGGCGCGCTTCAAGGTGCGGCTGGTGATCGATGAAGGCCTGAGCGCGTTCTCTAACGCCGGCATCGAGAGCGAGCGCAAGCTCAGCGGCGGCAAGAAGGAGATCGTCTACAAGGAGACGATCAAGATGTCGACCTACCTGCTCGCCTTTATCGTGGGCGAGTTCGAGGCGACCGAGCCGACCGACGCCGGAACGCCGTTGCGTGTCGCCCACGTGCCGGGCAAGCGGGCGCTGACCGCGTGGGCGTGCGAGATTGGCGCCTTCTCGCTCAAGTGGTTCGCCAACTACTACGAGCTGCCCTATCCGGGCGACAAGCTCGACCTGATTGCGATTCCCGACTTCGCTTCGGGCGCGATGGAGAACCTGGGCGCGATCACGTTCCGCGAGACCGCGTTGCTGATCGACGACCACAGCGCCTCGCGCGCCGAGCTCGAGCGCGTGGCCGACGTGGTCGCGCACGAGAACGCCCACATGTGGTTCGGCGATCTGGTCACGATGAAGTGGTGGAACGGCATCTGGCTCAACGAGGCGTTCGCCACTTTCATGGAGATGCTCGCGGTCGACGCGTGGAAGCCGAACTGGAAACGCTGGGAGAGCTTCTCGGTCTCGCGCACGGCGGCGATGGCGATCGACGCGCTCAGCAGCACGCGGCCGATCGAGTTCACCGTGCTGAGCCCCGAGGACGCGCGCGCGATGTTCGACGTGCTGACCTACGAGAAGGGCGCCTCGGTGCTCAGGATGCTCGAGCAGTATTTGGGCGCCGAGATTTTTCGCAAGGGTATCGCCGCTTACCTGCGCAAGCATCAATACGCCAACGCCGAGACCGGTGACCTGTGGGACGCGCTGGAGCGGGCTTCCGACGAGCCGGTGCGCAAGTTGATGGACTCGTGGATTTTCCAGCCCGGCTTTCCGATGGTCGAGGCGGCCATGGGAGCCGACGGGCGCTCGCTGATGGTGCGCCAGCGGCGCTTTTTCTATCTCGCTGAAAACGCCGCCGCCGGACACGATCAGCTCTGGCAGGTGCCGGTGATGGTGCGGACGAAAACCGAGAACGGGATCGCTACTCACAGGCTGCTGCTCGACGGGCGCGAGGCGACGCTCGACTTGGGCGGACGCATGGAATGGGCGCTGCTCAACGAAGGGAGCCATGGGTTTTACCGGGTGCGCTATGCGCCCGACCTGCTCGCGGCGTTGGGCCGCAACCTGGGAGAGCTTCAGGCGGTGGAGCGCTACTCGCTGGTGAGCGATTCGTGGGCCGCGACGGTCGCCGGGATGATGCCGCTCAAGGAATTCCTCGCGATGTCGCGCGCAATGCGCGGCGAGACCGACCTCAACGTGTGGCGTGCGATGCTCGCGCCGCTCGGCTATCTCGACATGATCGTAAATGACGCCGAGCGTCCCGTGCTGGCCGCGACGGTTCGCGAGATTGTGGGCCCCGCGGCGGAGCGCCTGGGATGGGATCCGCGTCCGGGCGAGGACGAGCTGACGCGCCAGTTGCGCGGATCGCTATGGGGTGCGCTGGGCACGCTCGGCGACGACCGCGAGGTGCAGCGACACGCAGCCGAAATCTACGCGCGCTATCTCAAAGATGCGGCGTCGGTGGACCGCGACCTGGTGCCGCCGGTGATCGGCATATTGGCCTACTGCGGCGAGCCGGCGCGCTACGAAGAATTCAAGCGACACTTTAAGGCTGCGCGGACCCCTCAGGAGGAGCAACGCTACCTGTTTTCGCTCGCCAATTTCCGTCGCGGCGGGCTTCTGCGCGCGACAATGGCGATGACGCTCAGTGGCGAGGTGCGGACCCAGAACGCGCCCTACCTGATGCATTCATTGCTGCTCAACACCTCCTGCCATTACGAAGCATGGGACTTCGTGAAGAAGCACTGGGAGGAAATGATTCGCAAGTTCCCCGACGCCGCACTGCCCCGGATGTGCGAAGCGATCGTCGGACTGCTCGAGCGCGAGAGCGAAGTGCACGAGTTCTTCCAAGCCCATCGAGTGAGGCTCGGCGGCAAGATAATCGACCAGCATCTCGAGCGACTGCGTGTGGCGGTGGCATTTCGCAAGCGCGAAGGCGCGCACCTGACCGCCGCGCTCAAGGGCTAGCGCGCGGGAATTGAAATAGGGTGGTCGCGATGGAGATTGGCGACCTCGGCCGCCGGCGGTTAAAAGGCGATCAAGAACGATGGACTGCTATATAACATTCACCAAGAGTCAACACGGTCATCATGCCCACGTCATAGTAACTTATGATCCGTCTTTCAAGACTCCGGAGGAACGGTTCGACCAACTAGGACCTCTGTCGATCGAACCTGAACTGGGCGATGCGGAGATTGGCGAGCGAATTGCCGCAGCGATGAATCACTGGCTCGCTGAACCGGCCAATCTCGGCTATCTGGCAAAGAGCGCCAGACCGGTGGCGGTGTTCTACGATGCGCGTGCGGACGATCCGGTGATTACCTCAATCGTGCCCCGGCATCTTGTGGATTGTATTGCCACTGCAATCTACAATCCCGCGAATCCCCATGAATTACCCTGCAGGGCGTTTACGCTGGATCCACTTGTCGCGGCACAGTACTGCCGGTGAGTAATCGAGTGAGCGTCGGTGCTCAACGGTTGTGACACCTGAGAGCCTCGGCGTGCGGCTCGCCGGCGGATGACGGCGAATCGTCAGGAACTGTTTCTTCTGAGAGCCTCCACGGCTTTCTCGACTACGGTCTTGACCGCTCTCTCCAGGTCTTGCGTATCTCCCACCGCGGTGTCGGGAAATGTCATATCGATGCGGGCCTCGTTGATCACTATTCCATTCTGTGGATTCCGAATTTGAACGCTGAATTCGATTCTTGCCATCGGGGTCTTTCTCCCGGGAATAGTCAGTTGGATTCTACAAAATACAGTTCGGATATGTCAGGTTGATTGTCGATAAAGAGAAGGTGACCTGAGCTGCCCAGGGTATAGGTGGTCAAAGCGGTTGCCGCCCTCGGAAGAGGCGCTCCAGTGGAGGCGGTGAGGTCGTTGTGATGCCAGCCCGGCCCCTGGGCCGAGTCGAACCATAGTTCGTGCAGATGATTGTCCGCATCTATGAACAGGATGTGACCGGAACTCCCCAGCGGATAGCTGGTCAAGGCGGTCCCGGCGGCCGGGCGAGGCGCTCCAGTGGAGGCGGTGAGGTCGTTGTGATGCCAGCCCAGCCCCTGAGCCGAGTCGAACCACAGTTCGTGCAGACGGTCGTCGGCACCTATGAACAGGACGTGGCCGGAACTCCCCAGCGGGTAGCTGGTCAAGGCAGTCCCGGCGGCTGGGAGAGGCGCTCCGGCCGAGGCGGTGAGATCGTTGTGATTCGAATCCGGACCCTCGGCTGGGTCGAACCACAGCTCGTGCAAATGGCTGCCGGCGTCCATAAAAAGTACGTGGCCGGAAGCGCCCAGGGGGTAACTGGTCAGGCTGGTTCCCGCGGCCGGGAGAGGAGCCCCGGCGGCGGTGAGGTCTCTGTGATTCCAGTCTGGACCCTGGACCAAATCGAACCATAGCTCGTGTAAATGGTTGCCCGCGTCGATATAGAAGACGTGACCGGAACTCCCCAGCGGGTAGCTGGTCAGGTTGGTTCCCGCGGCTGGGAGAGGAGCCCCGGTAGAGGCGGTGAGGTCTCTGTGATTCCAGCCTGGACCCTGGACCAAATCGAACCATAGCTCGTGTAAATGTTTGCTCGCATCGATGTAGAAGACGTGACCGGAACTCCCCAGCGCATAGCTGGTCAGGGCGCTCCCGGCGGCTGGGAGCGGAGCTCCGGTGGAGGTGGAGAGGTCTCTGTAATTCCAGCCCGGACCTTGAACCAAATCGAACCATAGCTCGTGTAAATGATCGCTCGCATCGATATAGAAGACGTGGCCCGAGCTGCTGAAGGCGTAGCTGGTCATTCCACTGTGGGTTTCCGGACGCGGAGCGCCAGTGGCCGCGATGAGGTCGTTGTGGTGCCAGACATCGGTGGCAAAGCCACTCTGTGCCACAGCCTGAGGGAAGAAAGGAACAAAGTGAAACGTCCCGCGTTCGGTCTTCCCGGCGGGCTTGCGCAGCGCGCGCATTGTCGCGCGCCATCCTTCTTTTGGACGGTCGCTCTCGCCACCGTCGCCGCTGTGGTGATCCGCTACGGGCGAATATCCGTAGTTGGTTTCCGCGAACCGGCAGGTTAGATGGACCGCGTCGGCGAAGGTGTCGTCGAAGAGAACCACGCCCCCAGGCTTGAGCAGCCGGTGGACGAAGACCAGATCGACGAACACGTTGTCAAAGAAATGGTTACCATCGATGAAAGCGAAGTCGAAACGCCGCCCCTGCGATATCAGCCGAGGCAGCAATATCTCGGACGCCTGTTCTTCGATCTCGACGAATTCCTCGAGGCCCGCGTCCCTGACATTTCTTCGGCCTGCGCAGTGGTATTCAGTGGATTCATACGGATCGATCGCGAGATGCGCACCGGGGCTTGCGCCGTTTTCGAGCAGGGCTTCAAGGATAAATAGAGTGGACATGCCCCACGCCATCCCGATTTCAAGTGTGCGGGTGGCACCCTCCGAGATACAGAGATCTCTGATGAAGGCGCCGCGGTCGGGTGTGACGCCGGCCGGGGAAATCGAATGTTGGGTTCCATCCTCTCCAGTAACGATGCCGTCGCTATAAAGCCGTTCGATTAGTCTTCGGAGACGGACGCTTTCCTGCTTTTTCGATTGCGTGGTCATCAAGCCCCTTTTTCCGACATCTCGCAGGCGTAGCGGCGGCGGCGTCGTTGGGCCGCGCCGAGCTTGATGTATTCCATCGTATCTTACTTGCCTCAGTAGCTACTCGCCTTTGAATTTCGGCGGGCGCTTTTCCAGAAACGACGCGATGCCCTCGGAGCCGTCGGCGGTGCGCCCCATGTCGGCGATCCACTCGGTCTCCAGTTCCATCTGATCCTCGAGCGTTCTGGTCGCGCTCTCGGCGAACAGGCGCTTCACGCCGAGGTAGGCGCGCGTCGGCCCCTGCGCAAAACCCTTCGCCAGCCCCTCCGCCGTCGCCATCAGCTCACCGTCAGGCACCACGCGGGTCACGATGCCCATGTCGTAGGCCTCACGCGCCGAAAGCACGCGGTTGGTGAGCGTCAGGTCCATCGCACGCCTGAGCCCGACGATTCGCGGCAGGAAATAAGTCGACGATCCGTCGGGCGTGAGACCCGCCCGCGTGTACGCCATCGTGAACCGCGCCGACTCCGCCGCGACCACGATGTCGCCCGCGCACGCGAGGCTCATCCCGGCGCCGCCCGCGGCGCCATGAATCGCCAGCACCACCGGCGCCTTCATCCGGTTGAAGCGCGAGATGGCCTTGTGCAGATGAAAGGTGACCTTCTTGAGGTAGGTCGGCAGCATCTCTTTGGGCTGCGCGGCGAAGCTCTTGAGGTCGCCGCCGGCGCAGAAGATTTTGCCCGCCGCGTTCATCAGAACGGCGCGGACGCTCGGATCCTCCTCGCAGCGCAGCGACACTTCCATCAGGTCGTGCGCGAGTTCGGCGTTGAGTGCGTTGGCCGCCTCGGGCCGGTTAAGCGTGATGTGGGCGACGTGGTCGCGCACGTCGAAAAGCAGCGTCGAATAATCGGCCATGATTTCCTCCGAATCTATCAAGCACCTTGCGAGAATCTTGCTCGAACCTTGCGCGAATCCTGTGCGCAATTAGATCAAGCGCGCCGCTTGTGCGCAACTGGCGCGCCTTTTTCAGAGCGCGCGATACCAGTCGGCGATTGCCTCTCCAATTTCGTGCGGCGAATCCTCCTGGATGAAGTGGATGCCCGTGACCGTCACCTCGCGCTGATTGGGCCAGCGCCGGCAAAACTCGCGTTGCCCGCCGATCAGGATCGCGCCCGGCTCGGCATTGACGAAAAGCTTCGGCACCGGGCTCTGCGACAGCCACGCGGCGTATTCGTCGACGAGCGCCGTCACGTCGGCCGGCTCACCGTCGAACGGGATCTGCCGCGGCCAGGTGAGCATCGGGCGGCGCGACTCGCCCGGCTCGAGGAATGGACGGCGGTACGCTTCCATCTCGGCGCCGGTGAGCTTACGAATCACGCTGCCGGGCAGGATGCGCTCGACGAAAGTGTTGCGCTGCAAGATCAGATCTTCGCCGGCCGGCGATCGCATCGCCTGGAACAGCGGGCGCGCCTGGTCGTTAAACTCGCTCCACGCAAGCGGCCGCACGATCGCTTCCATATAGGCGATTCCCTTGACCGCGTCGGAATTGCGCCGCGCCCAATGAAAGCCCAACGCCGATCCCCAATCGTGAATCACCAGCGTCACCTTCTGCCGCGCGAGATCGAGTGCGGCGAACCACGCGTCCAGGTGGCGGATATGGTCTGCCAGCCGGTACGAGCCGTCGGGCGCCTTGCCCGAATCGCCCATCCCGATGAAATCCGGCGCAAGACATCGCGCCTGCGGCGCCAGGTGCGGGATTATGTTGCGCCACAAGTAGGACGAGGTCGGATTGCCGTGCAGAAAGACGATCGGATCGCCCCGGCCGATGTCGACGTAGGCCATCTCGACGCCGGCCGCATCGAGCCGCTTGCGTGGATGGGGATCGGCGGACGAGATTGGCGTGTCGCTCATCGTGGTTGCTCCTCAGGCGAAGGTCTTCGAGAGATACGACCCGGCCGCACGGCGCGCAAGTCCGCGTGCATTGTCATAACAGGCAGCGGCGAATCGCGTGATTCGGTTTGCCTCCGCGGGCGGGGGATTGCACAATTGTCGCCTCACGAGCAGCGGAGGGCGGTTAGCAATGGCGGAGCAGCGCAAGCGCAAGTTCTGGGGATGGGGCTACGAGGATATGCATCCCAACGCGGAGCAGCAAAAGCATATCGCGGAGCGGGTAGCCAAACGCTTCGGGCTGGCTCCGCTCACGATTACGCCGCCGCCGCGCGAAGACGAACTCAAGCTGCGCGCGCCGCGGATAAAGCCGCCCGACCCGCTCGCCGCGATCTTCTCGACCAGCATCTATGATCGCGCCGGCCACAGCTACGGACGCGGCTATCGCGACGTGGTGCGCGCGTTTCGCCGCTACTATCCCAATCCGTTCGACGCGGTCGCTTTTCCGCGCGACGAGGCCGAGCTTACCCGCGTGCTCGAATGGTGCGACAAAGAGCGGATCGCGGTCGCGCCCTATGGCGGCGGCTCGAGCGTGGTGGGCGGGGTCGAGCCGCCCGCGGGTGGCGACTGGCGCGGCTCGGTGTCGATCGACCTGACACGGCTGGACCGTGTGCTCGAAGTCGACCGCGCCTCGCGCGCGGCGCGCATCCAGGGCGGCGTGCTTGGCCCCGCGCTCGAAGACCAGTTGCGCCCGCACAACTACACGCTGCGCCATTTCCCACAGTCCTTCGAATTCTCCACGCTCGGCGGATGGATCGCGACGCGCTCGGGCGGCCACTTCGCGACGCTCTACACCCATATCGACGATTTCGTGGAGTCGGTTCGCGTGCTCACGCCGACCGGCGTGGTCGAGTCGCGCCGCCTGCCCGGCTCGGGTGCCGGACCAAGTCCCGACCGCATGTTCATCGGGTCCGAGGGGATTCTCGGCATCATCACCGAGGCCTGGATGCGCCTGCAGGACCGGCCGAAATTTCGCGCCGGCGCGTCGGTCGCATTTTCCGATTTTGTCGCCGGGGCCGATGCCGTGCGCGCGATCTCGCAGGCCGGGCTCTATCCCGCCAACTGCCGCTTACTGGATCCGGGCGAGGCCGCCAACGCCGGCGCCAACCATGGCGAGGCCGCCGTGCTGGTGCTGGCCTTCGAGTCGGCCGACCACGAGTTGGAGCCGTGGATGAGGCGCACGCTTGAGATCTGCGCTGACCTCGGAGGGAAAATTCCCGAGGGCGCGGGCCGCACACGCACCGACGCCGCGGCCACCCACGAGGGCGCCGCCGGCGCCTGGCGCGAGGCGTTCATCAAGGCGCCGTACGTGCGCGACGTGCTTATCTCGATGGGAATCGTGAACGACACGTTCGAGACCGCGATCACCTGGGATCGCTTTGCGAACTATCACGCGCAACTGATGGAGACTGGCACGGACGCGATTCGCCGCATCTGCGGCCAGGGCACGATGACCTGCCGTTTTACGCACGCCTATCCCGACGGGCCGGCGCCGTACTACACCATCCTCGCGCCGGGCAAGCGCGGCTCCGAACTGGAGCAGTGGGACGAAATCAAAGCGGCGGTGTCGGAAGTGATCGTGAAGCTTGGCGGCACCATCACGCATCATCACGCGGTCGGCCGCGACCATCGCCCATGGTACGATCGCCAGCGGCCCGAAGGCTTCGCGCGCGCGCTCAAGGCGGCCAAGCGCGCGCTCGATCCGCATGCGATTCTCAATCCGGGTGTGTTGATAGATCCCTAGCGCTAGCGCGCCCAGGCGCGAGCGCTGGCGCGCAAAGACTTCGCGCTCAATCGTCGTCGAGGCCCAGCGCCTTGCGCGCCGCCGGGCTCATCATGTGCGGGGTCCACGGTGGATCCCACACCATCTCGACGTTGGCCTCTTCGCAGCCGGGGATGCCGAGCAGCTTGTCCTGGATCTCGCTCGCGATCATCGCGCCCATCGAGCAGCCGGGGGCCGTCAGCGTCATCTCGACCGTGATCACGCCGCCCTGGATGCCGACATGATAGACCAGTCCCAGGTCGACGATATTGACCGGCATTTCGGGGTCGTAGCACTCGCGCAGCACTTCGTAGACTTCTTCTTCGCTGTACATCGCGCGCACCCCATAACCCCTCCAGCCACCCGCGATTTCCGCGGGCACCGGGCGCTGATATCTGTAGTATATAGGAGCGGAACGGACGGCAAGAACCGCTGTGCGTGCCGGGGAACCGCAATCAAGCAGGAGGTTCAGGATGCCCGACAAGGAGGAACTTTACGATTCGGCGATCGATCTTTACGCCGACGGCAGGTACGACGAGGCGATCGAGCTGTATGAAAGTGCGCTCGAACAGGACCCGCGCTACACCGATGCGCTTCACGGGATGGTGATGTGCTACCAGGCCAAGGGCGACCTCGACACCGCGATCGCGCTGACCAGAAAATATATCGCGCAGGAGCCCGAGGACATCCTCGCGTTCACCAACCTCAGCATGTTCTACCAGAAAAAGGGCATGATAAAAGAAGCCGAGGAGGCGGGCGCCGAAGCGCGGCGGCTGGACTGGAAGCGTCAGCTCAAGGAAGGCGTGGCGGGGAAGAAGTAGAGGATTCATCGTTCATGGCAGTGAGCCCCGACGGCGGCTACGTGATCTGAAATATCCCACTGAACATTCTCGCCGTGTTATGAAGCCGCGACCCCCCATCGAGCGCATCGCCGGCGTGATGGTGCCGCTGTTTTCGCTTCGCACGCGCGCGGACGCGGGGATCGGCGACCTCGCGGCGCTCGCTGCGATGACCGATCTCGCGGCGGCGATCGACCATCGCGCGGTCCTGCTCCTGCCGCTCGATGAGACCGCACCCGGTGAGGCCAGTCCCTACAGTGCGCTCAGCGTGTTTGCGATCGATCCGATCTATATCGGCCTCGACGGGCTCGCGGGCGTCGCGCCGCAGCAGGTAGCGCGCGTGCGCGGCGCGCTCGCACACGTGCCGCTCAGCGATCGACTGACGATTCGCGCCGCGCGCTTCGAACTGCTCGAGGCCGCGTTGCGCCATTTCACGGCGCACGGCGAAGAGCGCGCGGCCGTGAGGGATTTCGCCGAGCGCCACCGCGAATGGCTCGACGATTACGCGCTCTACCGTGCGCTCAAGGATCGCTTCGATTTTGCGGCCTGGGAACAGTGGCCCGACGAATTGCGCCGGCGCGAGCCTGGCGCGCTCGAGCGCGCGCGGGCCGACCTCAAGGCGGCGATCGACAAGTACGTGTACTGGCAGTTCCTCGCGCATCGCCAATGGGCCGAGCTTCGCGCCCACGCCCGCGCGCGCGGCGTGAAGCTGGGCGGCGACCTGTCCTTTTCGCCGGCGCGCGACAGCGCCGAGGTCTGGGCCAACCAGCAGTTGTTCGACCTCGAACGCACGGTGGGCGCTCCGCCCGACAACTTCAACCCGAAGGGTCAACACTGGGGCTTGCCGGCGCCGCGATGGGATCGGATTTGCGCGGACGGCTTCGCGCTGCTGAGAAGGCGGATTCGGCATGCGCGCGAGCTTTACGATTTAATCAGAGTCGATCATGTGGTTGGACTGTATCGCACCTTTTCATTCGACCTCGTCTCTCAAGCCGAGGGCAGCTTCTCTCCGGCGGCCGAGCCCGAGCAGCGTGCGCAAGGCGAAGCGGTGCTCGACGCGATACTGGAAGAGGCCGGCCCGGCGATCGTTCTCGCCGAGGACCTCGGCGTGATCCCGTCCTTCGTACGCGCCTCGCTAAACACCCTGGGCGTGCCGGGCTACAAGGTGATGCGGTGGGAGAAAATCGGCGATGGCGCTTCGGGCAACGCGTTCATTGCGCCGGGGGATTATCCCGAGCTTTCCCTCGCCACGACCGGCACGCATGACACCGATACGCTGGCCGAGTGGTGGGACGAAGCGCCGGCGGACGAACGCGCGCGGATGTTTGCGCTGCTGGCGCTTCCGGCGGCGGCCGCACAGCGTGCGGAGATCGGCTTCGATGAGGTGCGCGACGCGATGCTGGCGGCGCTGTACGCGGCGCCCTCACGGCTGGTGATGATCCCGATTCAGGATCTGTTCGGATGGCATGAGCGGATCAATCTTCCGGGCACCGTCGGGCCTGCGAACTGGTCGTGGCGTTTGCCGCTCGCGATCGAAGACATGGGGAACGATCCCGCGCTGGCGGCACGGATGGCACGATTGCGTGGGATGGCGATGCGGGGCGGCCGATAGGCCGCTCGAATCATCTCGGGTCATGGAGCTTTGCGGATGAGCCGCTGCGTCGAGCTTGAAAGCCCGGCTCCCGAGACGCCGCAATCGAGCTTGCTGCTGCGCGCTGCAATGCTGGTGCCGCTGTGGGCGGCGGTTGCGATCTACGTACTGATATTGATTCGCGCGATGCCCGGCCGCGCCGCCAAGTGGGATTACAGCATCTACTACAGTTCGGCGCTGGCGATGCGCGAGGGGATGAATCCTTACACAGCCGATCTGACGCCGCTCGCGCATTCGCTGGGGTTCGAGTTGGACAGGATCAATCACGCGACCGATCCGCCGACCTTCGTGATGTGCTTCGTGCCGCTGACATTGTTGGCGCCGCGGCCTGGATTTTATGTGTGGACGGCGATCAACGCCCTCGCGTTCCTGATTGCGCTCGTCCTGCTTTTTCGATGGACCCCGGGACTCGGCCGCGATGCCGCGCTCGCGATCGCCGCGCTGACGATCCTTTTTCCGCCGGTCGCCGATCACCTGGTCTGGGGCCAGAACAAAATGCTGGTCCTTCTGATGTTCGTGCTGATGCTGCGGTGGATGGAGCGCGGGCGGGAAGCGGCGGCCGGCCTGATACTCGCGTTCGCAACCCTGCTGCGGGTCTTTCCGTTGCTGCTGATCGGATATCTGCTCCTGATGAAACGATGGCGCGCCGTTGCATACACCATACTCGGACTCGCCGTCGGAGGATTGGTGACTGTGGTGCTGGTCGGAATAGACCGCAGTTTCAGCTTTCTGCTTGCACCCGGTTATCTCACCCAGCAATGGGCGCAGGCGCTACCGAGCAATATCGCCGTGGGCCCATCCGTATTGCGGACGTTCTGGTACTTTTTCGGCGTGCCGCTCGGAACCACACTTCAGCGGGCGAGCATGGTTACGTCGCTGGTGGTCGGACTCGCGCTGCTCGCCTTCACCGTCAAGGCCACTATCGCTCGGCCTTCCAGTGACGATCCCGACGGGCGCGCGTTCATTTTGTGGATCATCACCGCTATTCTCATCTCACCCACCTCATGGTTTTACTACCTGGTACTGCTGACGATTCCGATGGTGAGGCTGAGCGCCGCCGTGGCCAATGACCGGAGCAGCCGGCGCGCGCTGTGGGCCGGGGTCGCGGCTTACGCGCTCGCGTGGCTCTATTTCACCGCGGTCGATATGCGTTCGCCCGAACTCGCGCTGCATCCGAACACGCTCGTCTGGCGCCTCGGAGCTTCGCCGGTGGGACTGCTCGCCTATCTCTCGCTCTACTGGTTCGCCATCGATCCGGCTCGAGGCAAAGTGGTTTGCGCAAGCGAGAACCGATACCGTGAGTGAGCGAGGCGGGTTGATGTCAGCGCGGCGCGGGACGGTCGCCTGGCCGCCGCTGTCGCGCCAGACGGTGTTGAGCGCGGCCGTTTGGGGGTGGCACTCCAAGCGGCTGTTCTCGATCGTTTTGCTCGTGGTCGCGGTTTTGCTCGGTGCGCATTATCGCTTTCACCGGCTGAGCCATTGGGACATGGACGGTGACGAGGGCGCTGCATGGATAGCCGCGGTTGCACCGAATGTGCGCGCGGTGGCCGGGACATTCTCGCAAGTCGAATACGGCGGCAAGCTTCCGATCTACGACCTTGTGCTGCACGAATGGGTTCGGGTCTTTGGTGAGAGCCTGTTCGCGATGCGCGCGATGTCGGCGGCGCTGGGCACGATCGCGATCGTGCTGTTATTTTTCGCCGTGCGCGAGATTTACCGCGCGCTGGGCGGGGAAGCGTGCGCCGAGGGAGGCGAGGTGGCCGGCGCTTTTGCCGCCCTGATCTATGCTGCCAACCGTGCGCTTGTAATTTCGGACCGCAGGGCGCGGGAGTTTCCCCTTCTGATGGTGGTGGAGTTGCTGCAAATTATCTTTTTCATGCGTGCCCAGCGCCGCGACGCATCCAAGGACTACCTGGGCCTCGCGATCTCTACCGCGATAATGCTCCCCATCAACTACTGCGCGAGTTTCCTGCTGCTCGCCGAAGCGCTGTGGCTCGGCTGTCTGCTAGTCGCAAAATGGGCGGGGTCGATGCGTGCCCGCCAGCTCGCGATGTTTCGTCCCGGATTCGCAGTCCTGGCCGGGATGGCGCTGCTCGCGCCTTTTGCGCCCTCCGCGTACGTCTCTTCGCGCGATGCAGTGGCGGCCGGTGCGGTGGATTTTATAAAGCAGAAGCCGGTCACATGGCCGTTCACGTTGCTGAGCAGAATGGTTGGTACACCCGCATTGTTCTGGGTGGTCGTAATTCTGATTGGGCTCGGTGTCTGGCGGCAATCGCGTTCGGCGCGCCTGGTTCCTGGGTTTCTGGCGATCTGGACGGCGGGGCCGGTGTTCGCTGCGTTCGCGGTGACCTACCTGGTCCGGCCGATTGAACTTCCGCGCTACGTATTTATCGCCTTTGTCGGGATGTTCGCGTTCGCTGGTTTTGGGGCGGCTAGTGTGCGCCGCACCGCGGTGCGTATCGCGTTTGCGACAGTGATCGTCTCTCTATCTGTGCCGACGATAGATGGTTTGATTAGGGTCTCGCCCAATGCCGCGTGGCGCGAAGCGACTGCTCTGGCTATCAAACAGTGCCCACCTGGCGAGAAAATCGCGGTCTTGCTACCGTACAACTTGCAAGTGGTGCGCTTTTATATGCCACCCGAACGTCGCAGCGCCGTTGTCGGCATGGAAACCAAGTGCGGCCCGGCCCCCGTATTGATGCTCAGCGACCGAAGCTTCGCTCCGCCCGAACAGATCGCAGCGGCCGAGGCCTGCTATCCGCGGGTTCTCGCACGTCTCCAACTGGTCGAGGTGCGCGCGCGCTGAGCGTGAACCGCTCCTCGGTTGATTGAGTCTCCTGCGTGGATAACGTAAGGTAGCCCGCGTTTGGGTCGATGCCATTTCTGCCGCAAGCGCACAGGTAAGATCGTAATCGCGCGGGGAGCATCGGACCGTCGAATCCACTGGTCATAGCGCGGGATTCAGAGCGATGGTTTGTTACCGATCCGGCTCGAGTCAACCATGGGATGGCGCGGGGACCGGCTTCACAGCCGGCAGCTCTGCAATCGGCCGCTTCGCATAGATGAGGCAGAGCACGCTCACACCGCGGTCCGACAGTGGTGACCGCCTCGATGGGAGCGATGGCGCGGCGCTGCGCGCGACCGATGGCGAAGCATTGGCGGCCGCGCGCTACCGTGCGGAACGTATCAGGCTCTGGAACGCCTACGTCCGCAAACCGGCAAGCGCCGGCTACTATCGGCGGCTCGCGGAAATTTACCGCTACCTCGTTCCAGCGGGGAGCCGGGTGCTGGATCTTGGATGCGGCACGGGCGATTTGCTGGCGGCGCTCGAGCCGTCGCTGGGCGTCGGTGTCGATTTTGCGCCCGAGTTGCTCAAGCGGGCTGCTCAAAACCATCCGCAACTCCGTTTCGTGCAGGGCGATGTTGGTAAGCTCAGTCTGAATACCCAGTTCGACTACGTAATCCTCTCCGACCTGATCAACGACCTGTGGGACGTGCAAACAGCGATCGAGCGGGTCGCGTCGGTATGCACGCCGGCGACTCGCGTGATCATCAACACGTACAGCCGGATGTGGGAACTGCCGCTGCGGATGGCCGCGCGGATGGGCCTGGCCAATCCGACGCTCAGCCAGAACTGGCTGACGCTGGCGGACCTCGACAACATGCTCGCGCTCAGCGGCTTCGAGGTCGTCCGCCAGTGGCAGGAGGTGCTATTCCCGCTCGCGCTGCCGCTGCTGGCGCCGTTTTGCAACCGCTACCTGGTCAAACTCTGGCCGGTCCGCCATTTGGCGCTCACTAACTTCATCGTCGCCCGCCTCGGGCCGGAAGCCGCGATGCGGATGCGTGGCCCTGAGCCCGTGGTAAGCGTAATCGTGCCGGCCCGCAACGAGGCCGGCAATATCGAGAATATCGTGCAGCGCGTGCCCGAGATGGGCGCCGGCACCGAGATCGTTTTCGTCGAGGGCCATTCGCGCGACGACACCTATGCCGCGATAGAGGCGGCCATCGCGCGCCATCCGGAGCGCCGGATGCGGCTGCTGCGGCAAAGCGGCGCGGGCAAGGGCGATGCGGTGCGCCTGGGTTTTGCCGAGGCCGAGGGCGGGGTGCTGATGATCCTCGACGCCGACCTGACGGTTGCACCGGAGGATTTGCCGCGCTTTTATCGCGCGCTGCGTTCGGGCCGCGGCGAATTCATCAACGGCGTGCGCTTCGTCTACCCGATGGAAAAGCAGGCGATGCGCTTTTTGAACTTTCTCGGCAACAAGTTTTTCAGCCTGGCCTTCTCCTGGCTGCTCGGCCAGAACGTCAAAGACACGCTGTGCGGGACCAAGGTGCTGAGCCGGGCCGACTACGCTACGATCGCGGCCAACCGCTCATACTTCGGCGACTTCGATCCGTTCGGCGACTTCGACCTCATCTTCGGCGCGGCCAAGCTTGACCTCAGGATCGTCGATATGCCGGTGCGGTATCACGAGCGAACCTACGGCCAAACCAATATCCAGCGCTGGCGGCACGGGATGCTGCTGCTGCGGATGTTCGGTTTTGCGCTTAGGCGGCTGAAATTCGTCTAAGTTCATGCCGGTCCGGGCGCTTCAGGCTCGGGCCGCATTCCTGTAATAGACTTACATCCGTGTCCAACGTGGCCTGACGTTGGCCTGTCAGGCGTCCTGCCGGCAGGACTGGAGCGAGAGTGGGAGGGCGGTAGGAGTATGGCAAATCGTAAAGCGGAATCATCCCAGGACACGCGCATCCTGGTCACCGGCGGCGCGGGCTTTCTCGGCAGCTTCGTGATCGAAGAGTTGGCGCGTGCCGGATTCCGCAACGTCGCGGCGCCGCGCTCCACCGAGTACGACTTGCGCAAGCCGCCGGCGATTGCCAGCCTGATGCGCGAAGTGCGGCCGCGGATGATCATCCATCTCGCGGCCGTGGTCGGCGGGATTGGCGCCAATCGCGAGAACGCCGGGCGCTTCTTCTACGAAAACCTCATCATGGGCGTCGAACTGATGGAGCAGGCGCGCCTGCACGGAGTCGAGAAATTCGTCGCCGTCGGTACGGTATGCGCCTATCCCAAGTTTACGCCGGTGCCGTTTCGCGAGGACGACCTCTGGCTCGGCTATCCTGAAGAGACCAACGCTCCGTATGGGCTGGCGAAGAAGATGCTGCTGGTGCAGGCCCAGGCCTATCGCCAGCAATACGGCTTCAATGCGATTTACCTGCTGCCGGTCAACCTGTACGGCCCGCGTGACACGTTCGATCCCGCCCGCTCGCACGTGATCCCGGCGCTGATCAAAAAGTGCGTGGACGCGATCGAGGGCGGCGTGCCGCGCATCGAAGTATGGGGCACCGGCTCGGCCAGCCGCGAATTTCTCTACGTCGAAGACTGCGCCCGCGCCATCGTGCTCGCCGCGCAGCACTACAACGGCGCCGAACCGGTCAACCTGGGAGCCGGGCGTGAGATAACCATTCGCGCCCTGGTCGCCCTGATCGCGCGCCTGACCGGCTTTAGCGGTGAGATCGTATGGGACCCAGCCAAACCCGACGGCCAGCCGCGCCGCTGCCTGGATGTCTCGCGTGCCGAGCGCGAATTCAATTTCAGAGCGGTCACCGATTTCGAGGAGGGACTGCGGCGGACGATCCAGTGGTATCTCGAGGCGCGCCGGACAGGCGTTAAGCCCGGCGCCGCGGCGGCCTCGGCCTAGGCGCTTCGCGGTCGACGAGCCATAAGTCATCAGCCACTCTACGAATACCGCCAGCGTATCGCTTCGCATCGCCAGCGTGCTGACTTTCGCGGGACTCATCGTGCTCGGTTTCTCGGGCTGCGGTACGGCGCCGCCGCAGCGGGCGATGAATCAGCTTGGCAACCGGATCGAGGCCGGCCGCCACACCAGCACACCGGCCTCCGCTCATCCTCGGTCGGGCCCTGGGGGTATCCACGCGCCATACGCGATCGCGGCCGGCGCGGCCGACATCTGGTTCACCGAGTACAGCGCCACGATGCTGGGACGGATGGAGCCCGCCGGCGCGTTCAAGCAGACGGAATTGGACCTCGACGGCTTTCCCGAGCGGCTGACCGTCGCGCGTGACGGAGCGGTATGGTTCACCGATCCGCAGGGCGGCCGCCTCGGGCGAATCTTCCCCGACAGCAACAAGGCCGACTACTATTTCGTGCCCACGCCCAAGAGTGGCCCCGCCGGTATCGCGGCCGCCCGCGACGGCTCCATCTGGTTCACGGAACACGCCGCCGACCAGATCGCGATCCTCGTTCCGGCCGGAGCGGACCGTCCCGCGCCTGGGCGGCACGGTTTCAAGGAGTTTGCACTGCCGCTGGGCGGCGGACCGGCAGGGATCGTCGCCGCCGCCGACGGCAGCCTGTGGTTTGCCGAGAACTCAGGCAACCGCATCGGTCGAATCACCCTGGCGCAAGACGCCAAGGAGGCGGTGATATCCGAGTACCCGCTGCCCCTCCCGCATAGCCATCCTAACAGCCTCGCGGTTGGCGGTGACGGCGACGTCTATTTCACTGAACTGGCGTCCAACCGGATCGGCAGGATCACGCCGCAGGGGCAAATTTCCGAGATCGAGCTGCCGGTCGCCGGCCCCGCGCTCGACATCGTTGCGGACGGCGAGGGCACCATCTGGATCACCGTGCCCAGGGCACATGCGATCTGTCGCCTTCGTCCCGGCACTCCGATAACCGCCTTCAACCTGCCCAAAACGGCCATCCCGGCTTTCATCACCGACGGCGCCGATGGCAATCTCTATTTCACCGAGCCCACGGGGAAGATTGCGCGCTTCACGCCGGCCGGCGCGCTGACCGAATTCAGGCTGGCCGATTAGAGCGGATCGCGCGTGACAACGGAGGCGGCTACTCTTTCAATTCGTCGGCTGGCACTCGAATTTCGCGCTTGCACCCCCTGGTGTCGGCGGCAGGTTGAACCGAATTTACGGAAATCCCGATGAGAGGGAGCGGTTATATGGTGGGAGACACGCGCTGGCGGACATCGGTTGCTTTGGTCGTGGGCCTGCTCTCGGCGTTGGGTCTGAGTGGTGTCGCGGCCGCGCAGAATCTCCCGACCCGGGCGGACTACACCGCCTGGCTGGCCAAGTATGCCCAGGCCGAGCCATCCTTCAAGCCGGGCGACGTGCTGACCAGCAAAGACATCGAACGGATCCGTCCGTTCGCGCCGCCCGGATACCTCGAGCAACTCGACTTTCCCGAGGTCCGGATGGAAATCGGCCCCCCGCAAGATCACACGCCGCGCATGGACTTCATGGAATGCACGGAGAGGTACGCGAGCCAGGTGCGGCTCGGTCCCGCAGGCGACCTGCAGAACTACATCTGCGGCCAGCCCTTTATGATCTCCGAGAGGGGGCAGTCGGACCCACTGGCGGGAATCGAAGCGGCGTGGAATTTTGAGTATCGTTGGCAGAACTTTGGCTTCGCCGCGTACAGCGTGCCTTGGATTTGGGTGAGCTTCGGCGGGAAGCACTCGCCGGTCGAAATCGAAAAGCCGCCGGCGAATTGGGACACCAGCACAGGCTTCAACGCTCCGCTGCCCACCACGGCCGAGACCGCCACGATGTTCGCGGGCGGCGGAAGCTTTCAGCGGATGCTTCAGTCCACCTATCAACGGGTCTATTTCAACCACCTCGCACAGTTGATGAACGAGCGGCACGGGGTGCTTCCTGTGCCGGACGCCAAGATGTTCGAGTTCAAGGACTTCCTCGGCTTCTTCGACCCTTTCGATATACGCGGCGCGGCGTTCATCATTTACCGCTACAACGACCCGCTGCGCGCCGATGACGCTTGGGCCTATATTCCCAACCTCAGGCACGTCCGCCGGGTCTCGGTCGAGGTGAAGTCGGACTCGGTTCTGGGCACCGATTTAACCTTGGAGGATTTTTTCGGCTTCTCCGGCCGCGTGCTCGAGTGGCACTGGAAATTCCTGGGCTGGAAGGATGCCCTGGCGGTGATGAACTCGAAGTACGACAACGCGCACTATTTCGGGCCCAATGGAATCATTCCCAACGATCGCTGGACCATGCGCAGATACGCGGTAGTCGAACGCACACCGACACGGAGCGGGCATCCCTACAGCAGCGCGATTGAATTCCTGGACACTCAGAACTGGGATTGTGCCTACCTGATTACCTTCGACCACACGCAGCACGTCTGGAAGATATTTCAGTTTTCCGAGGCGTGGAGCGAGGATCTGAAGGAGCCGGCCTTGCAAAGGATCAACCTCGGCATTCACGCCAGTCACACTCAAGGCGTGGCGGCGATGGATTTGCGCAATCGGCGCGCTACGCTCTTTGCGGTCTATGGGGGAGGCTTTCCCAACCTCACGGGACAGCACGTGACTTCGATCTTCGACCCCAGCTCGCTGGAGCAAAGCCATCGCTGATCGAGCGCGGCCGATTCATCCCCGAAAGCGGCGATCGCCCCGAGCGCGGGCGCGCTCGGCGGCCGCGCGCGTCTCGGCCGCGCTGTACCCTCTGGTGACCTCCTGACTGCTTCGGTTCCGCACCTCGCGCAGCGCATCGAATCACCTCGAAAGCCAGGCGGTTGGCCCTTCTTCTATCACCCGGCGCCGGGAAACGGCCAATGAACTTTGAAGGGACGAGCGTCTTACGTTCCGTCGCTTCACGGGAACGGCCGCGAGGTCGCCCGCGGGCGATCTATCCGCGGGAGTTTGCCGCCGCTCGCCGGCGCGCGGGACTGTTCCGACGACGAAGATCTGCGCTATAAGCGGATTCAGTTCTCTGAAAAATCCAGCAATGAAATCGAGGAAAAGCGATGGGTAAGCTCGACGGTAAGGTTGCCGCTGTCACCGGCGGCGGACGCGGGATCGGACGCGGAGTAGCGCGAGCGCTGGCGGCGCAGGGCGCCGCGGTGGTGGTCAACGATCTTGGCGTGAGCCTTGCGGGACAGAAGGAAACCGTTTCGCCAGCCGACGACGTAGTCAAGGAGATCGTGGCGGCCGGCGGCAGGGCGGTGTCCAATCACATGGATATCGCGAGCGTCGCGGGCGGCGAGGGCCTGGTCAACCAGGCGATCGGGCAATTCGGCCAACTCGACATCCTGGTCAACGTCGCGGGAATCCTGCGCGACCGGATGATCTTCAACATGAGCGAGCAGGAGTGGGACGACGTGGTTCGCGCGCATCTCAAGGGCCATTACTGCACGATTCGCCCCGCCAGCGCGCATATGCGCGAGCGCAAGGCCGGTCGCATCATCAACTTCTCGTCGAACTCCGCGCTCGGCAGCCCGGGCCAGCCCAACTACGCCGCGGCCAAGGCTGGAATTCTGGGGCTCACCTATAGCTGCGCGACCTCGCTGCAGAAGTACGGCATCACCGTCAACGCCATCATGCCCGGCGCGGCGACCCGGATGACCGACTCGATTCCGGCGGGCCGGATGCCTGGGGTGAGCGGTCTCGCGGTGAGCGAGAGCGCCGAAGGCACGCCGCGCGATCCAGCCAACGTCGCGCCCATAGTCGTCTATCTCGCGAGCGACCAGGCGGCGGAGGTGACGGGGCAATGCTTCGGCGCGTCCGGCTACCGGATTACGCGCTACACGCACATCAAGACCGAACGCGTGATCTTCAGCGACGGCCCCTGGGACATCGACAAGCTCTTCGAGATTTTCAAGTCGACTCTCGGACAGGGCCTCGAAGCGGTGAACATGTTCGCCTGACGCGAAGCGGTATGCCGTCGCGGCCGCAATTCCTGGTCGGCACCGCCTCGTGGACCGATCCGACGCTGGTGAAGTCGGACGTCTTCTATCCGCCCGCGCTCAAGACCGCCGAGGAGCGGCTGCGCTTTTACGCCGCGCAGTTCAACACGGTCGAGGTCGACGCCAGCTACTACGCGCTAATCTCGGAGCGCAACGCCGAGCTATGGGCCGAACGCACGCCGCCGGGCTTCGTCTTCAACCTCAAGGCCTTCGCGATGCTGACGCAGCATCCGGTGGACACGGCGCGGCTCCCGGCCGCATTGAGGTCGATGCTGTCGGCGGAGGAGCGCGCGGCGCCGCGCCTGCGTCATCCCACTCCCGAGGCGCTCGCGATGGCTTTCGGGATGTTCTGGAGCGCACTGACACCGCTTCGCGCCGCCGGCAAGCTCGGCCACCTGCTGTTCCAGTTTCCGCCGTACTTCACCGCGCGCGCCTCCAACCTCGACTATATCGCCGGGCTCAAGGAGCGGATGCCGGGTGCGGCGATCGCGATCGAGTTTCGCCACAATAGCTGGTTCGACGGCGCGCAGAGGGCCGAGACGATCCGTTTTCTTGACTGCCACGGACTCACCTTCGTCTCGATCGACACTCCGCCTGGAACCGTGGAATCCATCTTCGAGGTCACCGGCTCCGAGGCCTACGTGCGCTTCCATGGCCGCAACCGCGAAAACTGGTACAAACGCGATGGTGGGGCCGCCGAGCGTTTCAAGTATCTCTATGCGGAAGCCGAACTGGCGCCGTGGGCCGAGCGCCTGAAGTCGCTCACCGGCGTGCGGCGCGCCAGCGTCATCTTCAATAACTGCTACAGCAATTTCGGCGTGATGAACGCGGCCACCATGGCGCAGATGCTCAGACACTGACGGCGCTCGCGAAAAAGACCGTGGACAAGATCGACGGAACAAACAAACGGGATCAACGAACGGACAGACAAAAATGAAGGCCACGCTCTACCAGTTCGTAACCAGCCCCTTTTGCTCCAAGGTGCGCAAGATTCTCGACTACAAAGGACTCGACTACCAGATCGTCGAGGTCGACTACGTCGAGCGCAAGGAGTTGATCGCGGCCTCGGGCCAAATCATGGTTCCCGCGCTGCGACTCGAGCATCTTCAGGATGGCGGGAAGGTCCACGGTAGCGGGGTCGAGACGGTCGTCGACTCGGACCGTATCGCGATGCGCTTGGAGGAGCTGTGCCCCGAGCCCACGATTCTCCCGGCGCGCAGCCGCGGCCTGCACCTGGCGCTCACCCGCTACATCGACCGCGAAGTCGAAGAGGCGCTGTTTTGCGCCGCGGTGCCCGACGAAGAGAAGTATTTCGCCAGCCAGGGCGCGGACCGGCTCGCGATGTTTCGCTTCATCCGCGAGCGCAAGTACGGAGCGGGTTTTTGCGAACGGATGGAACGCGAGCATGAGGCCAACCTGCTGCGCGTGCGCGAGGTGCTGGCGCCGTTCGAGATGGCGCTGGAGCACGGCGCGTTCCTGCTGGGTGGGGCGGGGCTGGCCGACTTCGCGCTATACGGTCAGTTGCACTTCCTCGCGCTCAGCGGCGTGCTCAAGATTCCGCGCGAGCTTCCCCGGCTGCGTGAGTTCTACGGCCGCCTCGATCGCATCACGGCGAAGGTGGACGAGGCGGGTGCTTAGGCGATTTCGATCACGGCCGCGTGCAGAAAGCGGCTGAATAGCGCGCCGGTCGAATCCAGCGCCACGTCATAGAGCGACGGCGTGCGATCGGGCACGAACATCTGATGGCCTTCGTCGAGGAACGCATAGAGCACGCACAGTCCGAAGGCGCGGTAGGGGCGCGCGCGCATGGGCCCGCTGATAAGCAGCCAGAACAGGATTGCGTAGTTGGTAAAGTGCGCCGCCTTGCGCACGACGCCATGCCCGAGCGCGATCGTTGCCGCCGAGGCTCCCGGCATCAGGAAGCGCAGGATCGGGTCGATGATTCTCGACGTGTTTTCAGCGGAGAAATATGAAGTCGAAAGGCCGAACATCACGAGCGCCCACAGCAGCACCGGCGCCCATTTTTTCAGCGATCGTTCGTTCGAATCGTGTGCCTTCGAACCACCTGCGTGCGATTCACTTGAACTTACCGCGATTGCGCCGCTCATTCCAAAATCCTTGTCATTATTCAACTCATTTGAGCGCGCACGGCCCCGCATCGTGAGCGCACTGTTTCACTGGGCCTCTGCTCAAGGCTAGCATGGGTCAGGGAACGGTCAAACTCGCAACGGTCAAACTCAAAGGTCCGGCCACGGATGTCACGATTCATCGGAAGGAATTGAACACCAATGAGCCAGATTTGGACCATCGCTGAAACCCATCCCGTGCCGCCCTGCACGATCGTGATCTTCGGCGCTTCGGGCGACCTGGCCGCGCGCAAGCTGCTGCCCGCGCTCTACAACCTCGAGCATTGCGGCCAGAAGGCGATACCAACCAAGACCGCCATTCTCGGCTTCGCGCGCCGCGAGATGCCGCTGGAGGCGTTTCGCACCAAGGCGCGCGAGACGGCCGAGCGTTACTCGCGTCTGAAAATCGAGGAGGAATGCTGGGGCCGCTTCGCTCAGAACCTCGACTACCTCTCGGGACTCGACCGTCCCGACGGTTTCGCGCGCCTCAAGGCCCGCCTGGAGGAGATCGAAAAGGCGCGTGGTCTGCCGCCCAACCGCATCTACTACCTCTCGCTTCCGCCCGAGGCGATTACCGAGACGGTCGAGAAACTCCACGGCGCCGGACTGATCGCGGCGCCCGAGGCGCCTCATTTCACCCGTATTGTGGTCGAGAAGCCGATCGGGCACGACCTGCATAGCGCGCTCCATATCATCAGCGCGATGCGCAAGTATTTCGACGAGAGCCAGATCTTTCGCATCGACCACTATCTCGGCAAGGAAACCGTGCAGAACCTCATGGTGCTGCGGTTCGCCAACAGCATCTTCGAGGACTTCTGGAACAACCGCCGCGTCGACCACGTCCAGATAACCGTCTCCGAAGAGGAGGGGCTGGGCACGCGCGCGATGTATTACGACGGCGCCGGTGCGCTGCGCGATATGGTGCAGAACCATATGCTGCAAGTGCTGTCGCTGACCGCGATGGAGCCGCCGGTGTCGCTCGCCGCCGACGCGGTGCGCGACGCCAAGGTCAACGTCATCCGCTCGCTGCGGCCCATCGATCCTGGTGAGGTGCGCGAGCTCGTGGTGCGCGGCCAGTACGTCGCGGGGGAGCCTGGCGGCAAGCGCGTTCCCGGCTATCTCCAGGAGGAAGGCATCCGCGAGACTTCGCGCACCGATACTTTCGTTGCCCTGAAGGCGCAGGTCGACAACTGGCGATGGGCCGGGGTGCCGTTCTACCTGCGCACGGGCAAGCGTCTGCCGCGGCGCGCAAGCACGATCTTCGTGCAGTTCAAGCGAGTACCCGAAATCCTGTTCAACCGCCGCGTCTCGCTGCCGCCCGACGTGCTCGCTATCCGCATCCAGCCCGACGAGGGCTTCTCACTCGAAGTGCTGGCCAAGCGGCCCGGCCTGGATCTTTCGATTCAGCCGGTGCGGATGGACCTCCGCTACTCGGCGGAGTTCGACGGCGATTCGCCCGACGCTTACGAACGGCTCCTGCTTGACGTGATGGCGGGCGACCATACGCTGTTCCTCAGCTCTCGTTTCGTCCAGCGCTCGTGGGAATTCGTGCAGGGAATTCTCGATCAGTGGCAGACCGACCCCACGGTTCCATTGGAGCCCTACGCGGCCGGAACCTGGGGGCCAAAGGCGGCCGACGATCTGATTCGCGCCGATGGCCGCGAGTGGTACGAGCCGTAGGCCGGCAACTGCGATCCGAGTGATATTATCCGCCGGAATTGCCAGTTAGACTTACGGCGTGGCACTTCAAGAACACGGCGGAAACGAACCGTTCGATATCGAATTCCTTTTGGGCCTGGAAGAACTTCTGCCCGAGTGGGATTCGGTGAACGACGAGGAGGCTTATCGAGAACTACAGCTACGGTCCGACCGCTCGGAGCGCGGTCAACGAGAAGGTTCTCGTCTCAAATCCATAGCTTAGCGCAAGCGTCTGTCCACAGACCATCGACAAAGTTATCAACAGGTCGAGGGTGCATTTCGCGATATCCTGGTGAGCTTTGCAAAACCAGCCTACCCACTGCCCCTTCCCGCAACGGTAAGGGGCAGTGGATTAGCCGTCTCTCAGTTACGCAAGGCTCTCCGCTCCGGGAGACGCTGCGGCTCTCCTCCCCTGGAAAACGAGATGGAGACTAACGGCTTTGCTAAGCGTGCCGACGCATCGGGCACTGTGCCCCGTGGCTGCCGCCCTTGCAGCACGCCTGCGACGGGCAGCACGCCTGCTTGCTCTGGCAGCAAGCGGGAGTATCGGCGTTGCGGCCTACGCCGGCCAGCACATAGCCGCCCGTGCCCAGAACTCCCACCAGCATCATCGCGGCGAACGTCTTAAGCGATTTCCGTTTCATTGCCCGCTCCGTTTCGTACGTCCGAATTTTACCTTCCTGGCAACCGGCATTATAAGCCTCGCGCGACGCTTACGGCAAAGCTGCCGGCTTGCGCGTGGAATTGCCGACCCGATGGCGCTAAAGGTGGCGGGTGCGCTAGCCTAGATCGACCAGCGATCAATTCGAGCGCGCACGTCGTTGGTACATGCGACGCTTTTTGCAGGCGGGGCTGTACGAATGGCGGCGCGATTCGGCAAGGAGATTCACACAATGGCCAAGGCAGAAAGCGTCTATATTCTCGGCGGTGGGCAGAGCGACTTCGCCCGCAACTGGAACAAGGAGGGCAAGCACTTTTCCGCCGTGATGCGCGAGACCGTGAACGCCGCGATGGAGCAGGCGCGGATCGAGCCGCGCGAAATCCAGACCGCGCATGTCGGCAACTTTGCCGCCGAACTCTACGGCAAGCAGGGCCAGATCAACGCCTTCTTCCTCGAGATTGACCCGGAATTCTTCGGCATCCCGACCTCCCGCCATGAGGCCGCCTGTGCCTCGGGTTCCATCGCTATCCTCGCCGCCTCAGCCGATATCGAAGCCGGCCACTACGACCTTGCGGCGGTGGTCGGCCTGGAGCAGATGAAGACCGTCGATTCCGCGACCGGCGGTGACTTCCTCGGCACGGCGGGATGGTACGAGCGCGAGTGCAAGGGCGTTGCCTACCCGTTCCCGGCGCTGTTCGGGCGCCTCGGCGACGAATACGACAAGCGCTACGGGCTTAAGGACGAGTACCTGGCGCGCATCTCGGCGATCAATTTTTCCAACGCCCGGCGCAACCCGCTCGCGCAGACACGCGCCTGGCCGCGCAGCGAAAGCGATCCACAGCAGGCGAAAAAGTTCGAACAGCCGATCGCCGGCCGGATCAAGGTGCGGGATTGCTCGCAGGTGACCGACGGCACCGCGGTGCTGTTCCTGGCTTCGGAGAAATTCGCCGCCGAGTATGCCAAGCGGCGCGACCTCAAACTCGAGGAGTTGCCGCGCATCCTCGGCTGGGGCCATCACACCGCGCCGATCGAATTCGACAAGAAGATCGCCGAAAGCCGAGAAGACACCTACGTATTGCCGCATACGCGCGAGGCAATCCTTGATGCGTTTCGCCGCGCCGGCCTCTCCGGCGTCGCCGAGGTCTCAGGTATCGAGACTCACGATTGCTTCACGACTTCCGAGTACATGGCGATCGACCATTTCGGCATCACCAAGCCCGGCGAGTCGTGGAAGGCGATCGCGGAGGGCGCGATCGAGATGGGCGGCAGGATGCCCATCAACCCCAGCGGCGGCCTTATCGGCGTGGGACATCCCGTCGGCGGCACCGGCGTGCGCCAGATGCTCGATTGCTATCGCCAGGTGACCGGCACTGCCGGTGACTACCAGGTCGAGGGCGCCGAGCGCTTCGCGATGCTCAATATCGGTGGCAGCGGCACGACCAGTTGCGCTTTCGTGGTGGGCAAGCACTAGAAAGGCGCCCGCGCAGGGTAGGGCAATTCACAGCCGGGCCGGGCACTCGCTTCGCGCCACGCCCGAAGAGTGCCGAAAGAGCGATTCAGATGGCGGATTCCTTGCCGAGCTTTTCGCTAATCGACCAGCATCGCCGGCCGCATTCATTTCCAGGCGGACGGCCCGCGCTGCTGTGTTTCGTCAAGGAGGATTGTCCGACTTGCGGGATGACGATGCCGCTTATCGACGCGGCGGCGCGGGCGTTTCGTGGCGAGGTCGACGTGCTCGCGATCGGTCAGGACGCGGCGGGCAACGCGCTGCTTGTCGAACGGCATCAGCTCACCGCGCCGATGCTCGACGACTCGGAGCTGAAAATCTCATACGCCTATAACGTCGAGATCGTTCCGACGATCATTCTCGCGGCCGCCGGAGGCGCTGAGCTCTGCCGCTTCGAAGGCTTCGGCAAGTCCGACTGGCAGAACGTACTTTCCCAGGCGGCGTATCTGGCCGGCAGACCCGAGCTCCAAATTGATTGGAGCGGCTATCCCACCTCCCGTCCCGGATGCGGCTCGAAGTCGGTCGAGCCGGGCGTGGCCGAACGCCTCGCCGCCGACGCGTCGGGCTCGCGGCTGCGCGCGCGTCAGATCGAGCTTGGCGCCGACGAAGACCCGTTCGAATTCATGTTCGAGCGCGGCCTGACCGACGGCCTGCCGGTGGTTCCGCCCACGCCCGAGCGCGTGATGCGGATGCTCGCCGGGACGCGCCGTGACGCGCAGGAAGTGATCGCGACCGTGCCGCCGAATCTGGCGCCGCTCACGATCGAGAAGGTCGCGGCCAACGCCGTGATGGCGGGATGCAGGCCCGAGTATTTGCCGGTGGTAGTAGCGGTGCTCGAGGCGGTCTGCACCGACGAATTCAATATCCACGGCGTGATGGCGACCACGGCCGGCGCCACGCCGACTATCGTGGTCAACGGTCCGATTCGCCATCGGCTCGGGATGAACATGAAGGTCGGCGCTCTGGGCTCCGGCAATCGCGCCAATGCGACCATCGGACGTGCGGTCAAGCTCGCGCTCCGCAACGTCGGCGGGGCGCGGCCGGGAGAGATCGAACGCACCGCGCTCGGCGGCCCGGGCAAGTACACCGCCTGCTATCCCGAATGGGAGGAGCGCAGCCCGTGGGAGCCGCTCCACGTCGAGCGCGGCTTTCGCCGCGAGGACAACGTGGTGACCGTCTTCGGTCTGGAGCCGGGGCCGCGGCTGATCGTCGACCAACTCTCGCGCACCGCCCACGCGCTTTGCGGGAGTCTGGGGATGGCGCTCGAGAGCTGCTGGCATCCCAAGCTCCACGCCTATGGCGAAGTCCTGCTGGTCATCTCGCCCGAGCACGCCGACACGATCGCGCGTGACGGCTGGACCAAGGCACAGGTGCGCACTCGAATCCAGGAGGCCGGCGCGCGGCCGATTCGCGAGCTTTTGCCCGACGCCAACGCGGGCGAGGGGATGACGCTTAGGCAGTTCGGTCTCGCCAACCCGGCCCCGGAGCAGCTCGAGCAGCGGATCGCAAAGTTCCGCAAGCCCGAGAATATCAATATCATCGTGGCCGGTGGCGAAGCCGGCAAGTTTTCGAGCGCGTTCGGCGGATGGTTCAGCGGGCCGATGGGCTCGATAAGCGTAAGCCGGAAAATCGAGGAGGCGCCAAAATCCGAATGACTCAAACGATCCGAATTGTCGATCCGACCGACGAGCGCGTGCCGCTCAGCCGTACGCTCGCGCCGCGCCCGCAACACTTAAGCGGCGTGGTGGCGCTGCTCGACATCGTCAAGCCGCGCGGCGATGTGCTGCTCGACCGTCTCGAGCAGCGGCTTGCCGAGCGCGTGCCCGGCTTGACGCTGAAGCGCTATCGCAAACCGACCTTCGCCAAGCCGGCGCCCGATGATCTGCGCCGCCGGATCGCCGCGGAGAGCGACTTCGTTATCGAAGCGCTCGCCGATTGAGGGTCGTGTACAACGTGCAGTGTGCACGACTCGGTATGGTTTGAAGTGAACGGCAAGCCCTCGGTGGTGGTGGCCTCCTCGACCTTCGTCGACGCGGCCCAGGCGCAGGCCCGCGCGCTCGGATTGCCCGAAGTCCGCCGCATCTTCGTGCCGCATCCGATCCAGGACGCGACCGACGACGAGATGCGCGCGAAGGCCGACGCGATCGTCGAGCGTCTGATCGAGGCGCTGACCAGCTAGCGCGCCGGCAGGCGCGGAGCCCGTCGCGGCGCAGCGGCTTGCGCGCGAACGGTCGCGGGCATTTAGTAAATCGAAGATGGCCACGGGCAAGCCGCAGCTATTCGATACCGCCGATCGTGACTCGATGCTGCCGCCGGCGCTGAAGGCGCAGCGGTCGGCCGAAGGCGCGCCGCTCGTGCCCGTGCCGAATCCGCGGCCGCTGCCCCCGCCCAAGCCGCGTCGCATCATCGTCAAGACGGTCAACTGGCTCGGCGACCTGGTGATGAGCGGACCCGCGCTGCATGCGGTCCGCGAAACGTTTCCCGACGCGCATCTGGCCGTGCTCGTGCGCCGCGAGTTGGCGAGCTTCTTCGACGGCGCGCGCTGGGTGGACGAGGTGATTCCGTATCGGTTGCGCGGCGGTCTGGCCGGTCTGAGCGATCAGCTTGCGATCGTCAGGCTGATTCGCGCGGGCCGCTTCGATCTCGCGGTGGTTTTTCCCTCAAGCTTCCAGTCGGCGCTGTGGATGGCGCTCGCCGGAGCGCGGCGGCGCGCCGGTTACCAGGCCGACCATCGCGGCTTCATGCTGACGCACAAGGTCGCGCCGCGCGCCGAGGTCGAACGCGCCCATCAGGCGCATCACTGGCTGACGATGGTCGCGGAGACGGTCGGCGCCGAGGGAGCCGCCGAGGCCTATCGCCTCGAGGTGAACCCGAACAGCCGCGAAAAAATGCGCGCCTGGCTCGCCAACCGCCGCATCCGTCCCGAGCGCCCGTTGATCGCGCTCGCGCCCGTCGCGGCCTATGGGCCGGCCAAGGAATGGCCGATGGAGCGTTACGCGGCGCTGGCCGACATCATTGCCGCGCGCCACGGCGCCGAGTGCGTTCTGATGGGCGGGCCTGAGGACCTTGCGCAGTGCCAGCGAATCGCCGCGCAGTGCACGCGCGGCGCGCTCGTCGCCGCCGGCGAGACCACGGTGGGCGAACTGATCGCGCTGCTCTCGCTATGCCAGGGCTTCGCCGGCAACGACTCGGGATGCATGCATCTGGCGGGCGCGCTCGGGCTGCCCACCGTTGCGATCTTCGGCTCGACCGATCCGGCGCGCACGGGCCCGATGGGGCCGCATTGCCGAATCATCTATCGCGGCCTGGAATGCAGCCCCTGCCTGAAGCGGACCTGCCGCTTCGGGCACTACAACTGCCTGCGCGAGATCGCCGCCGAAGAAGTCGCCGGTGCGCTGGAGGCCTACGGAATTTTTACCTAGCCGTCGCACGCCTGCGCCGCCCTGTCCGCTCGCGCGATGCGGGCGTTGAGCTGAAAAACCCGCTACGCTTTGGTTCGCTCGCCAGGCCTGGCCGGTAAGGGCGGCGGCGGCGGCGATGGAGAGCCGTAAAACTATGAAACTCAAGGAACTCGCGTCCCGGCTGGGTTTGACGCTGCGCGGCAATGGCGAAAATGGCGAAGTCGAGATCGTTGCGCCGGCGCCGCTGGAGGCTGCCGGACCGGGGACGATTATTTTTGTCGCCGCGCCCAAGTATCTCGAGGCGCTGCGCACCACCGCCGCCGCTTGCGCGATCGTGCCCGCGGAGTTTGCCGCCGAGGCTCCGTGCGCGGTGCTGATAAGCGACAATCCTTACTCCGATTTCGCCCGCGTGCTGAAGATTTTCTTTCCGCCCTACCGGCCGGCCGCCGGAATCGATCCGACCGCGCGTATCGCGCCCGGCGCAAGGCTGGGCGAAGGGGCTTCGGTCGGCGCCTACTGCGTGATTGGCGCGGGCGTGACGATCGGCCGCGACGCGATCCTTCATCCTCACGTCACGATCTATCCCGGCGTGCGCGCGGGCGACGACCTGGTCTGCCACAGCGGAGTCGCGATTCGCGAGAACGTGACGATCGGCGACCGCGTGACGATTCTCAACGGCGCGGTGATCGGCGCCGAGGGCTTTGGGTTCGTCGAGCAGGCGGGCTCGCTGATCAGGATTCCGCAGATCGGCTCGGTCGCGATCGAGGATGACGTGGAAATCGGCGCGCTGGCCACGATCGACCGCGCCACGATGGGCGCAACCGTGATCCGGCGCGGCGCCAAGCTCGACAACCACGTACACATCGGCCACAACTGCGAGGTCGGCGAATATTCGCGCTTCTCCGCGCAGGTCGGCCTCTCGGGCTCGGTCAAGGTGGGACGCTGGTGCCAGTTCGGAGGCCAGGTCGGGGTCGCCGACCATGCGCAGATCGGCGACCGGGTGCGCGTGGTCGCGCAGTCGGGAATCCCGCACGATCTCGCCGCCGACGCCACGGTTGGCGGCACGCCGGCGGTCGACGTGCACATCTGGCGGCGGATGGCCGCGATCGTGCCGCGGCTGCCGGCGGCGATGCGCCGCCTGCGAGCGATCGAAGAGCGCCTGGGATTGCGCGCCGGCGGTGAAGGGCGATGAGCGCCGAAGAGGACGGCCGCGAAGGTACATGGTTCCGCGTGTGCGAGACGCTATCCGGCAAAAGGAGAGCCAGGATGAAATACCAGGACTGCAAGCGCAAGAGCGGCAAGCGTGGCAAGCATATATGGATGTCGGCGGCGATCGCGGGGGCCGCGATGCTGGCGGCAGCGGCGTCCGGCGGATGTTTGTACACCGCGATTCCAGCGATGGCCGGTCCCAGCACCAACTATCACGCGCCCGCCGATAACCAGCCGGCCCAGCCCGCGCAGCCATCAAACGACCCGGCCAATCAGAACAAGCAACAAAACGGCACGCCGCAAAATGGCGCGCCGCCCCAGGGCCAGAGTGGCGCCACTACTCCGTAGCGGATGCGCCGCAACGACATCGATTCTAGGCCCGCGGCGTCAATTGCAGGCGCATACGTTACAGGCGCCCAGTCCGGTCTGCGTCGGCGAGTTTTTAAGCGCGGTGGCGGGTGAAGCCGACGTTTCCGTGCCGGGCGGCTCCGAGGTTGAAGAGGTCGGCGACGTGGGAGAGGTGGCAGATGTTACGTTGGACGGTGAGGTATTGGTAACGCCGAGGCCGGGAGATTGTCCGGGCGGGATGAACGGCGACTGCGGCGTGCTCGTGAGATAGTTGACGCAGGCGCCCGTGGCTGCCGATTGAGCCGCGCTATAGCTGGACGCGGTTACGGTACCCGCCCATTGCGTGCCGGAAGCGGTGGTGTAGCAACTGCAATTGAATAGCCGTGGGCCGGGAGTCGGCTGCGCGGTCGGAATCGGCACGGGGGTCAAGAGCGGCGTGGCCACGACGCCCGGTACGCTTATCAGTTGCGTCGGCATGCCGGGCAGGATCGGGACCGAGGGCCGTGTCAGCGGCGGCGGGCCGGGCGGAGGCGCGGGTACCTGCGCGCGCGCCGGGCCGGCGAGAGCGGCGAGCGCGAGCGCCATCAGCATTGCCGAGCGAGCGCCTGTACAGGCGCTTGAAATGGATCTTGGGAAAATCCTCATCGGGGAAAAAATCTCATCAGACGGTGCTCGGGACCTTTTATTTTTCCGCGCCGGCGCGCCCGGCGAAGCGCTGGAGCGCGCAGCTATGATCCGGAAGCCGGGCACGCGTTGCAAGCGCGGCGCGTTTGGGCAAAAGTGCCTGTGCGTGCTTCGCTCGACGCACGTGATTTACGAAACGCACCAGCCCGCAGTTTCGTCTTTGTGTGAAGTTCTCAGGCTAGTCGAAGGAGGTCTTGGACCCAAATGTTGCGCAAGATACTCGCCCTGATTGTGATCCTGATACTGCCGGCGTTGGCGGGCGAAGCGCCTTCGCCGCGCGCGCAGATGGCGCCCATGCCGGCCGCCGCGCCCACCGCGGCGGCCTCGGGTCTCGCCGCCGGCGTTCCGAAGCTGCCGCCTATCGCCACCCCGCGCAATCAACAGGTCATCCCGGTGCCAGAGCAGGGCGCGCCCGATCTCAACGGTCCCTCCAGTCAGACCGCACCCTTCGAGCACGGCGCCTCGGTGCTGTCGTTGCCCGGAACTTTCGCGAGCCAGATGTCGCCCAGCGAGCGGGTGGCCCCCGAGAGCATCGTCAGCCAGTCCTTTCTGGGTACGCGCGACGATACGGTGCGCGGGCTCTCGCTGAAGCAGGCGATCTATATCGGACTGATGAACAATCCCAACGTGAAAGTCGCCGAGCTCGATCCGCTGGCCAGCGAGGAAGGGGTCGAGGTCGCCAACGGCGCCTTCGATCCCGCGCTGACGAGCGAAGACGACATCATGAAGAGCGTGGTGCCGGTCAGCTCGCCGTTCCAGGTTATAAACAGCCGGGCGTTCACCAACAAGCTGTACGACTGGAACTTCGGACTCAACAAGGCGTCCGCGCTGACCAACGGCACCTTCGGCATCACCTTCGACAACGAACGCGCGTATTCCAACTCGAGTTTCTCGTCGATCAATCCCTCCTATGTTCCGCAACTCGCGCTGTCGATATCGCAGCCGCTCCTGCGCAACTTCGGCTGGAACTTTGCCACCCTGAACGTGCGTATCGCCGAGTCCTCGCAAAAGGCCTCGCAGTGGAACATGGAGCAGACCATCGAGGACTTCGTGCTGCGGATCGGCACCGATTACTGGAACGTGGTGGAATCCGAAGAGAACCTGCAAGTGGCCGAGTATGCGCTCAGGCTCAACAGCGACCTGGTGCGCCAGAACCGAATCTCATTGCAGGTCGGCACGCTGGCTCCGATCGATCTGCAGGAGGCGCAATCGGCTGAAGCCACCTCGGCGGCCAACGTTTACACCGCCCAGGCGGCGCAGCGGGCCGCGCGCGCGGCGCTGCGTCAGGACGTGATGATGAATCCGGCTTCGACCCTTGTGCCGCAGGAGATCGAGCCTACCGACAAGCCCAATCCGGCCCGCGAGACGAATCCCAACGAGGAAGTCGCGCTGGAGACCGCGATCCAGTATCGGCCCTCGCTCGAGGCGATGCGCGAGGGGATCCGCGGCGCACTGATGCAGGTCAAGTTCTCCGAGAACCAGACCCTGCCGCAGCTCAATCTTGGGGCGCAGTTTGGCCTCAACTCGACCGCGGGGACCACGCCCTGCATCCGCAATTTCGTTGGCGCAGCCGGCAACTGCGCGGCGAGTCCGCTGCTGCCGCGCTCGGGCACCAAGCTGCCCTTCGGCGGGATCTACGGCGATGCGCTCAACCGCCTGTTCGGCACCAGTTTCTATAATTACGCCGCGGTGCTGAATTTCGCCTACCCGATCGACAACGCCGCGGCACGCGCGGTGCTGGCGCAGACCCGCGTGCAGTACGAGTCGCTCAGGATGCAGTACCGGGCGTCGATTTCGACCGCGGTGGTTGCGGTGCAGACGGCGCTCGCCAACCTCGAGGCCGACCAGAAGCGCGTCCAGGCCACCCGCGAGGCGAGTTACTATGCCGCGCAAGCGTTGCACGACGAGGAAATACGCTTCAAGGTCGGGATGGCGACCACGCATGACCTGCTGCAGTTCCAGGAACAGTTGATCTCGGCGCAAGGCAATCAGGTGGAGGCCGAGGTCGACCTCGAGGACGCCCGCCTGTCGCTCGAGCACGAACAGGGCACGCTGTTGCGCGCGTTCCAAATCGACTTCCAGCTCCAGGATCCGCATCGTTCGCCCTGGTACTCGAAGTTCTAACCCATCACGAGGAGACGACGATGGAAAAGACATTCATTAACGCTGACACGATCCATACCCCGCGCGGCTACACGCACGTCGTCGCGGTGCAGGGCGGGCGGATGCTGTTCGTCTCGGGCCAGGTGGCGATCGACAAGGACGGCCAGATAGTGGGGCGCGGCGATCTGAAGGCGCAGGCGCGCAAGGCGGCCGAGAACCTGGTCGCGGCGCTCAAGGGCGCCGGCGCCTCGCTCGCCGACGTGGTCAAGATGAACACCTACGTGGTCAACTACAAGCAGGACGACTACCGCGCGATCGCCGACATGCGCCGCGAGTTCTTTCCCAGGGAGAACCCGGCCGCTTCGACGCTTATCGGGGTGGCGGCGTTGGCGATCGATGGCTTGCTGATAGAGATCGAGGCCGTCGCCGTGTTGCCCTAGCGGAACGCCCGGCGTAGCCAGCGAAGGGTAAAAGTGAGAATTTTCGAACCCTTCAAATCCGGTGAGGGGTCGGTCTTCCAGTGCAAGATCAGTCTTCCATCGGGCGGTAGACGATCTCGAGCCGGTCGAGGAAGTTTTTCAGATCGCGTCCCAGGCGCCGCGCCGCGTCGAAGTCGCCGGCCTTGCCCGCCTGTTCGAGCTCACGGCCGATGTCGGTGATCGCGTCGAGGCCGTAGCTGCCGCCTTCGCCCTTCATCTTGTGGCCCAGGCGCACGATCGCTTCGAGGTCGTTGTGTTCCGCCGCGGCCAGGACAGCGCGGGCGTCCTCGCGTTTGCGGCTGAGAAAGCCCGGGATGAGGTCGCTCAGATCCTGATCGATCTGGACGACGATCGGCTGCTCGGATCCTGCCGCGGCGGCGCTCCCGGCGCCTTTGCCGGCTGCCTCCGCCGGGGATGGCGCGGATTGCGGCGCCGCCGGTTCTACAGCGTCGCGAATCGATTCGAGCAGGGTCGAACGTTTTACAGGTTTAGTCACATGAGCGTCACAACCCATCTTCAAACTCCTGCGAACGGCTTCCTCGTGGGCCGAGGCGGTCAGTGCGATGATCGGGGTGGGGCGGCGATGGTCGCTTTGCTCGAGGCGGCGAATCTCGGCGGTCGCCTCGTAGCCGTCCATCACGGGCATCTGGATGTCCATCAAGATCGCGTCATAGTGGCCGGTCATGAACTTGTGCACTGCGACCTCGCCGTTCTCGGCATGGTCGAGCTGGTACGGAGTGTCCTTCAGATAGGCTTCGACCAGTAGCCGATTGTCGGGAGAATCTTCCACCAGCAGAATTTTAAGCGGCTTGTTGACCAGGATGGCGATGCGGTGCGACGCAGCGCGTTGGATGAAGGCGTCGTGCCGCGCCGCGTGACCGGTAGCCGCGGCCGCGTCCACGCCCTCGTGATTTGCGCGCTCGTCGGCGGCGCCGCAGGCCGCGGCGACAGTCGCCCACAGGTCCATCCGCCGCACGGGCTTGAGCAGGTAGCGGCAATGCTGGCTTTCCTCCAGCCCGCACTCGCGCAACCGGCCAAGCTGCCAATGGAGGTCGTTCGCCGTCAGCATCAGCACCAGTGCCTCGCGCGGCGTGTGCGCGGCGCGCAGGATTTGCCGCCCAATCTCGGGTCCGTCGGGCGCCGGCATCCGATTGTCGGCCACCACCGCGTCGTACGGCCGTCCTGCCGCACGCGCGCGTGCGAGCTCGCCCAATGCGCCGGTGCCGTCCGCGGCCACGACGGCCTCGGCGCCAGCCAGCGCCAGCAGTTCGGCCAGGATGGTGCGGCTGGCCGGCGAATCGTCGACCACCAGCACGCGCTTCCCTGACAGGCGCGCCATACCGGCGGAGGCTGGCGATTTCCCCGTGGCGGCGTTGGGTTGAAGCTCGATCGCGACGCTGAAGCTGAACGAGCTGCCCTCGCGCGGGCGGCTCTCGACCGTCACCCTTCCGTTCATCAACTCGACCAGCCGCTTGACGATCGCCAGTCCAAGGCCGCTGCCACCATACTTGCGGCTGATAGTCGAATCGGCCTGAGTGAAGTTCGAAAAGATCGCCTGTAGCTGGTTGGCGGGAATACCGATACCGGTGTCGCGGACCACGAAGCGCAGCAGTTGGCGTCTGATTGGCGAGTCAGCGTCGGCGGAAGCGGCGGCGTCTTCGACTTTGGGCTTTCCGCCTAGAGCTTGGCCGGCTGGTACCGTGGCGACTGCGTCGATAGTCAGCGTGACCTCGCCGCGCTCGGTAAATTTGATCGCGTTGCCGAGCAGGTTGATCAGGATCTGTCGCAGGCGCAACGGATCGCCGGTCAGCGCGGTGGGGAAGGTGGAGGGGATGCGCAGCGCCAGTTCGAGGCCCTTTTCGTGCGCGCGCACGCCCAAGGTCTCCATCACGCCTTCGGCGAGTTCGACCAGGTCAAAGTCGACGCGCTCGAGGCTGAGCCGGCCACTCTCGACCTTGGAGAGGTCCAGGATGCCGTTTACCAGGTTGAGCAGCGAGGTGCTGTTGTTGCGCATGGTATCGAGATAGCGGCGCTGCTCGGCGTTGAGTGAGGTCTCCCACAGCAGGTCGGCCATCCCGAGGATCGCGTTCATCGGCGTGCGGATTTCATGCGACATGACGGAGAGGAAATGCGACTTGGCCTCCGAGGCCGCCAGCGCCGACTCGCGCAGGGCGATCAGCTCGCGTTCGGTCTGCTTGAGCTGGCTGATATCGCGCGCGATCGAGACCACGCACGGGATGCCGTCCAGTTCCACTACCGCCGACGAGACCAGCGCCGAGAAGGTGCGCCCGCCGCGCGTGCGAAAGTCGGCTTCCACGTTCCGTATCTGCCCCTCAGCCTTGATTCTCTCGAAGACGGCGGCCTCGTGGGCGCGATCGGCCCACAGACCCAGTTCCTCGGCGGTTTTGCCCAGCGCCTCTTCACGGGTGTAGCCGGTTAATTCGAATGCCTTGTTGACATCGACATAGCGGCCGTCGCTCAGGCGCTTGATCGTGATGGAATCGAGGCTGGCCTCGAAAATCCTGCGCAAGGTCTGTTCGCTTTCCTGCAGGCGATGCTGTGCCGCTTCGCGGTCGGCGATCTCGGCGCGCAAGCGCCCCTGAGTCGTGCTGAGTGCGTTGACCTGGGCCGAGAGCGCCTCGCGCACGGCAATCAGCTCGCGTTCGGTCTGCTTGATCTCGCTCACGTCGCGCGTCGCCCCAACCACGCAGGTTTCGCCGTCGAGCCTTATCAGCGAGACGGAAGTCAGATGTTCGACCAGGCGGCCGTCCTTCATGCGGAAGGTGCATTCGAGGTTGCGCACCCGCCCTTCGGTGTTGAGCCGGCGCAACAGGTTCCAGAGCTGCTCCGGATGGGCCCACAGGCCCATCTCGAGCGCGCTGCGTCCGAGTGTCTCCTCGCGGGTATAGCCGGTCACGTCGCAGAAAGCCTGATTGACATCGAGATAATGGCCGTCTTTCAGGCGGCTAAGCGTAATCGTGTCGCCGGTGGCCTCAAGCACCTTGCGCAGCTTGTCCTCGCTGCTGAGGAGCTGGCGCCGGCTCGCCTCCAACTCGCGTAGCTCAACCGATAGCGCCTCGCGCGCGTCCGTCAGCTCATGTTGGATCTTCTTGAACTCGGTGATATCGCGCGCCATCGAGATCACGCACTGTTCGCCGCCGAGTTCGACCATGGTCGCCGAAACCAGGCTCGGCACCACCCGGCCATCCTTGTTGCGCAACTCGGTCTCGAAATTGTGCACGGTGCCATTCATGCGCAGTGTGCGCACCAGCTCGCGCAGCGGCGGGCGGGACCAGCGGCCGAGGGTGACGGTCGAGACACCGAGGACCTCGTCGCGGGTGTAGCCGGTCTTAAGGAATTCGCGGTTGACCTCGAGCGTAGCACCGTCGGACATGCGACTGATGGCGATGCTGTCCGGGGCGGCGTCGAACATCTTGCGGAGCATCTCCTCGCCCTCGCGCAGTCGGCGCTCGGCCACCTCGCGTTCGGCCATCACCGCCGCGCTCCGCGTGAGCGCGTCGGCCAGCTCCTGATGGCTCACGCGCAGACTGTCCATCCACCCGACCAGCTCGGCGCGATAGCGCTCGCGCATCGTCAGGATGAAATGCCCCAGTGCGGCCGCTACCAGCACACCAACCCATCGGTAGGCGGCCTCCGAGTGGTCCAGCGCAGGTGTCAAGGTCGACACGGTCATCGCACACAACGAGGCTGCGGTAAGCGCCGCCTGCCAGCGAGCCGACCACGGCAGTATCGCGCCGGCGCCGATAACCGTGAGCATCAGGGTGATGGACAGCGGCTGGGCCTCGCCGGTATGCAGGCGCAAGGCTAACGTCAGGGCATAGATCGCCAACAGATTCGCAAAGCATACCGGCTGCCAGTTGCGCTCGAACCATTTTGACGCCGTGAGCGCCAGCACCAGCACGGCGACGCTCACGGCGCCGGCGTGCAGCCCTAAGGTTTTCAGCGTCTGCGCTGGAGGAATGTAACGATCGAGAATGAAATATATAATCTCGAAGCCGGCCAACAGGGCTGCGCCCGTTCGCAGCAGGCGCAGGTTCCAACCCCGAGTCATCGTCTCGAGATCGTAGGCCCCGGCCAGTCGCCCGCGCTCGCGCGCCGGCTGCTCCGTGGCCGGAGTCGACGCACTGGACGCCGGGGCGTCGACGGATATCCGCCCGTCAACGGTGGAATCCGTCGGCTCGGGTTTCCGGACTGCCATCAACAATGCACCTTGGCTCTCGCGCGCTGCTTTCTCAAAGCGCACGAGTCGCCTTATAGTAGCAATTCATAATAACAAGCGCGATGCCAACCTTATACGGGTCAAGCAGTGCGGAACGCTCGCTACCTGCCTAGTGGCGTCGCCGACTGATTGTCCAATCCGAGCCAGTGTGGGTCAGAACTGAGACGTCTAGAGCTGTTGGCAGTGTCGGAATAGATACAACAAAGGTCTAACCGCCATAATCCTTCAGCGGGCAGCATAAAGCGCGCCATGGGCGGGGACTCGCGCATCGTGAAGGGAATCCCATCAGCAGACGGCAAGCGAGCGCGTAAAGTCCTCGACCAGATCCTCGGTCGCCTCGAGCCCCACCGAGAACCGGATCAGGCCTTCGGCGATTCCCGCTCGCGAGCGTTCTTCGGGCGTCATCCCGGAATGCGAGGTCGTCGTCGGCCGCGTGATCAGGCTCTCGACTCCGCCCAGGCTGGGCGCCGAGATGGGCAGCGTCACGTGGTCGATAAAACGGTCGGCGGCGGCTACGCCGCCCTCCAGTTCGAAGCTCAGCATCCCGCCGAAGCCGTCGAGCAGATCGCAGGCGCGCAGATGGTCGGGGCTGCTCTCCAGGCCCGGGTAGTTGACCTGCCGGACCTTGGGATGAGTCTCCAGAAAGCGCGCGATCTTGAGCGCACTTTCGTTCTGATAGCGGACCCGCACTGCCAGGGTCTTCATCCCGCGATGCAGCAGGAAGCAGGCGTGCGGGTCGAGCACGCCGCCCAGGTGGTTGAGCTTGTGCGCGACCTTCTGCACCAGGCTGGCGCGCCCGATAACGGCGCCGGCCACGATATCGGAATGGCCGTTGAGATACTTGGTGCAACTGTGCAACGACAGATCGAAGCCGGCCTCCGCCGGACGGAAGTTCACCGGGCTCGCGAAGGTGTTGTCGATGATCGATACCAGCCCATGCGCGGCGGCGAACTCGACCACCGCGTGCAGGTCCGCCACGCCCATCAGCGGATTGGAAACCGTCTCGACGTAGATGGCGCGCGTGCGCGTGGTGAGTTGTTCGCGCCACGAGGCCGGGTCGTTGGCGTCGATGAAATCCGTGTTTATCGCCAGCGCCGGCAGATCGGCCGTGAGCAGATCGTGAGTGCCCCCGTAGAGGCAATCCTGCGCCAGCAGGTGGTCGCCCGTCCCCAGCAACGCCAGCAGCGTGGCCGAAATCGCCGCCATCCCGCTGCCCGCCACCAGCGCCGCCTCGGCATTCTCGAGCGCCGCCAACTTGCGATGGAGCACCTCGTGGTTGGGCGTGTTGCTCAGCCGGATGTAGCGCAGGTCGTGGTAGCTCTGCTCGCCGCGATAGGCGAAGGTCGCCGACTGGAAAATCGGCATCGCCACCGCGCCGCCGATGAGCGGGTCGGGCTCGCCGGCATGGATGAGCTTGGTTTCGATCGCCCGGACAACCTTTGGCATAACGTTTGGGATGACCTTGGTCATGGCGTTCCTCCGCGGGCCCGTCCCGATGCCGCCGCTGCAGTAACCGCGCTTGTTTTCCGACGCTCCAGCGGACCCTTCCAGTGAGATTTTCATTATCACAGTCCGCGCTTTCGCACCGCCCGCGTCGCTGCCTTTCGCACCGCGCCTGGCGCAGCTAAGCTGGAGGACTTGTGGATGCGCGCGTGGGCGCGTGGCCGCGGCAGGAGTGCGACGAATTGAAAGCGATCGTCATCGGTGGCGGTATCATCGGATGCTCGGTGGCATGGCGGCTGGCCGCCGAGGGTATCGCCACCACTGTGCTCGAGCGCGGCCGGATGGGCCAGGAGGCGTCATGGGCCGCGGCCGGGATGATCGCGCCGCAGGCGGAAGCCGACGGCCCCGGCCCGTTTTTCGATTTTTGCCTGAAGGCGCGTGAGGCCTTCGAGGCGATTGTCGATCGCCTGGTGCGCGACGGCGGCGTCGATCCCGAGTACGACCGCGCCGGAATTCTCTATGTCGCGCTGGACGCGGATGAGCGCGTGCAACTCGAGCGGCGCGCCAGGTGGCAGCGCTCCGTCGGCGCTCCGCTGGAGGAGTTAAGCGGCGCCGAGGCGCGCCGGATCGAACCGCTGCTCTCGCCCGAGGCCCTCTACGCCATCCACATGCCGACCAACCGGCGCACCGACAATCGCAAGCTCACCCAGGCCTACGCCGCCGCGGCGCGCAGGGCGGGCGCTGAATTCGTCGAAGGCGCGCGCGTCGAGGCGCTGGCGATTCGCGGCGAACGCGCCGCCGGCGTCGTCATGGACGACGGCTCGACCCGCGAGGCCGACGTCGTGGTCAACGCGGCCGGGTCGTGGGCCGGTGAAATTCGCGGCCTGGAGGCCGACCGCGTGAAGCTCCATCCCGTGCGCGGCCAGATGATCTGCTTCGAGGTCGCCCCGGGAACCCTGGGCCCCGCACTGTTTTCGCTGCGCGGCTACGTGGTGCCGCGGCGCGACGGCCGCCTGCTTGCGGGCTCGACTATGGAAGAGGCGGGCTACAACAAGGCCGTCACCCTGGCGGGGCTCGACAAAATCGCGCGCGGTGCGGCCGCGATAGTGCCCGCGCTCGGCGCCGCCGCCTTTCGCGAGGCCTGGGCCGGCCTGCGTCCCGCGACTCGCGACCTCCTGCCCGTGCTCGGCTTCTCGCCCAGCGTATCCAACGTGCTATGGGCGGCAGGCCACTTCCGCAGTGGCATCCTGCTCTCCGCAATCACCGGCGAGATCATCGCCGATTTGGTCAAGGGACGCCGCCCCGCTGTGGAATTGGGCGCCTTTTCCGCCGCCCGCTTCAAGGAGCAGTGAGCCATGCCTAGAATCCTCGGCCTGATGCACGACCTGTTTTTCCGCTCCAAGGTGGACGCGGTGTCCCACGCCGTGGGTCTCGAAGTCGTATACGCGAGCTCTTTGACCGAGGCCAGTGCGCGCTGCGTCGAGAAGGCGCCGGAGATCATTTTCGTCGACCTCGCCGACCCGATCTTTCCCGCGGTCGAGACCGCCGGCGCGATGCGCGTGGCGGCGCCCGCCGCACGGCTTATCGGTTTCGCTTCCCACGTCGACCTCAAGGCGCTGGGTGCGGCGCGCGAGGCGGGATTCGAGATGACGCTCTCGCGCAGCGAGTTCACCCAGCGCCTGCCCGAACTGCTGAAATCATAAGCGCCCCGCGAATTCGACACCGCCCTGGAGAACGTCGCAGGCGGGTCGGCGATGCGGCCGATCCTCGCGCGCATCCGTGCGGAGGAGCGGTTGCTGCGTACGCAGTTTGGCGCCGAGTACGATGCGTACGGCGCCCGGACGTCGCGGCTGCTTCCTCCCTCTACTAGCGCCTTTAGTTGCGGCCTCGATGCCGGCGCGCAAGCGGCGTCGAGGGGAAAATCAACTACGCGGAGAACTTGTCACTTCTGACCGTGCGCGCTGCCGAAGTAGTCGCCACCGTGCACGTGATGGACGGTTTCCACACCCCACTTAATGTCGTGGTCCATCCGCTGCATCGGCGGAATATGCTTCGAGCACTGCACGTATGCCTCCACGACCGAGAGCACGACCCATCGTTCGAGATGTCCGCCGTCGCTCTCGAGGATGTCTTTCAGCACCGTGTCTCCGAGCACGGCTTCCTCGGCCGGATGATCCTTCAGAAATTTCAGAAACTCGTCGTTCTCGACGATTTGCGCGCGGCCGTTGATATGCAGGCCGATCTGATCGGTGAAATCGACGAACAGCAGCGCCACATGCGGATTATCGAGGATGTTTCCCAGGCTCGCCATCACGCCATTGCCGCGGTACTCGGGATACGCGACCGTCCGCTCGTCGAGCGCCTTGACGAATCCCGGATGCCCGGCGCGGAAGCTCGAGTCGGTCTCCCCCTTCGCGTCCGACGTCGCCACGAACATCATTTCCTGACGGGCGAGAAAGTCCCGCATCGCGGAATTGAGATGGTTGAGCACCTGGTGCCGATAGAATGCGCGCGCGTGGGTCCTCTTGCCGTATTTTTCCTGCAAGCGATGCTCTCCGTCGGAACCCGGCAATGGGTCGCCGTCGGTGACGATCACTTGCACCGGTTCTTCTATACGAATGATCAGTTTTTCTTCGTCATCAGCCATATACGACCCCGGCGTGTGGGTTCTGGCGTTGTTTCCGATTCAGCCCGTGCTAATTCACGGCTTTATGCGCATCCCAGTCGCGAGTTCATCCTAAACGCGTCAAGGGATTATGTCACCCTTTTTTCGCCAAAGCGCCGGAATGTTATAGATGTAAATATCCACGATGGCTTCCGTGCTCGACGCCTTTCATCCTGCCGTCCGCGCCTGGTTCGCAGAGCGCTTCGGCGCTCCCTCGCCCGCGCAGACCATGGGATGGCCGGTAATCGCGCAGTGCGACACGCCGCCCGGCCATGACGTGCTCCTGTGCGCGCCCACCGGCAGTGGCAAGACGCTCGCCGCTTTCATGTGGGCTATCGACCGGCTTTTCGGCGACGCCGAGCGCGGGCAACTTGGCGACCGCGTCTCGGTGCTTTACGTCTCGCCGCTGAAGGCCCTCGCCAACGACATCCGGGTCAACCTCGAAGAGCCGCTGGTCGGCATCCGGCAGACGGCGCATCGCCGGGCGGCGGCCGAAAAACGCTCCGACGAAATTAAACCTATACTTGAAGTGCGGGCGGGACTCCGTACCGGCGACACTCCCGCCAATGAGCGCTCCGCGATGCTCCGGCGGCCGCCGCATATTCTCGTCACCACGCCCGAGTCGCTTTTCATCCTCCTGACCTCGCCGCGCTTTCGTCACAGCTTAAGCGCCGTGCGCTACGTGATCGTCGACGAGTTGCACGCGCTCGCGCCCAACAAGCGCGGCGCGCATCTGATGCTCACGCTGGAGCGGCTGGAGCGGATGGTCCGCGCAACCGGGGCGCCGCGGCCGGCGCGAATCGGGCTCTCGGCGACGCTCAATCCGATCGAACGGCTGGCCGGGTTTCTCGCCGGCGCCGACATCGATACCGACGGGGCGCGCCGCCCGCGCCCGGTGAAAGTGGTGCGCGCCGAAGGCTCTGAGGATCGCGCGCGCCGGATGGACCTCAAGGTGATCGCGCCCGGGCCCGACCTTGGCGCGCTCGCAACCCATCAGCACTGGGAGGCGATGTACGACGCGGTCGCCGCGCTGGTCCGGGAGCATCGTACGACCCTGGTCTTCACGCTCAGCCGGCGCTGGGCCGAGCGGATCGCGCTCAACCTGCAAAAGCGCCTGGGCAACGACGCCGTGATGGCGCATCACGGGAGTCTCGCGCGCGTCGAACGCCTCGCGGCCGAGCAGCGCCTCAAGCGCGGCGAGTTGCGGGCGCTGGTTGCGACCGCGTCGCTGGAGCTGGGAATCGACGTCGGCGCGGTCGAGTTGGTCTGCCAGATCGATTCGCCCAAAAGCATCTCGGCCGCGATCCAGCGGATCGGCCGCTCGGGCCATCGCCTCGACGCGACGCCGAAGGGGCGGCTGTTCGCGCTCACGCTCGACGACTTGCTCGAATGCGCCGCCGCGGTGCGCGCGATCCGCCATGGCCGGCTCGACGAGGTCGAGATTCCCACTGGATGCCTCGACGTTGCGGCGCAGCAGATCGTCGCGATCGCGGCCGAGGACGACGAAATTGGCGAGGCCGAGCTGCTGCGCCTGCTGCGCGGCGCGTACAACTTTGCCGAGCTTGATCGCAACTCGCTCGCCCATCTGCTGGAGCAGATGGCGGCCGAACTGCCGGCGCGAATCCAGGGCGCGGCGCCGAAAATCTTCTATGACCGAATTGGCGCGCGCGTCCGCGCGCGGCGCGGCGCGCGTCTGGCCGCGATCACCTCGGGCGGCACCATTCCCGAAAGCGGCAACCTCGACGTCGTGATCGAATCGCAGGGGCGCAAGATCGGCGACGTCGAGGAGGACTTCGCCCAGGAATCTTCGCGCGGCGATATTTTCGCGCTGGGCTCGATGCCGTGGCGGGTGCTCGGAATCTCGCGCAACCGGTTCCTGGTCGAGCCCGCGCCCGGGATGGCGCCGTCGCTGCCGTTCTGGCAGACCGAGGCGGCGGGCCGCTCGCCCGCGCTCTCCGCCGAAGTCTCCGAGCTGCGCGGCGCGATCTTCGAGCGTATCGCGCGCGGCGGCGACGCGGCCGCGGCTTTCGCATTCCTTCGCGATGACTGTGCGATCGACGAGCCCTCGGCGCGCCAGGCCGTCGACTACGTGCGCCGCGGCCAGGGCGCGCTCGGCGCGATTCCCAACCAGCACACGATTGTGGTCGAGCGCTTCTTCGACGGCCTCGGCGGTACCCAGGTGGTGATCCACTCGCCGCTCGGGATGCGGGTCAATCGCGGGCTGGGGCTGGCGATCCGCAAGCGCCTTTGCCAGTCGTTCGACTTCGAAATCCAGGCCTCGGCGATCGACGACGCGGTGCTGCTCGCGCTCAACGCGCGCCATAGCTTTCCGCTCGAAGAGCTGATGACGATGCTGTCCTCGCGCACGGTGCGCCACGTGCTCGAGCAGGCGCTGCTGGCGGCGCCGATGTTCGAGGTCCGCATGCGCCACGTCGCGACGCGGGCGCTGGCGGTGATGCGTTCGGCGCGCGGACGCAAGGTGCCGGCGTGGATCCAGCGGCTGCGCGCGCAGGAACTCGCCGCCGCGATTTTTCCCGGGCGCGAGGCCTGCCTGGAGAATCGCCCGCCCGACGTCGAATTGCCCGACCATTTTATCGCCGCCGAGACCATGCACGAGTGCCTCACCGAGTCGACCGATATCGGCCGGATCGTCGAGCTGCTTTGCGCGATCGAGCAAGGCGCGGTGCGGGTCGTCACCGTCGATGCGGTCGCGCCCTCGGTCTTCGCCCATCGCATCCTGCTCGCGTGGGACTACTCGTTCCTCGACGACGGCGAGCGCGCCAACCGCCGCAGCCGCACCGTTTCGCTCAACCGCGCGATGGCCGAGGACGTGCTGCGCACCGAAGATCTCTCCACGATGCTCGCCGCGGAGGCGGTCGAGAGCGTCGAGGCCGAGGTAAGCGGCCGTGCGATGGCGCGCCGCGCGCGCGACCGCGACGAGCTTTACGAATTGATCCGCGCGCACGGCGCGCTCGCGACCCCATCGCTGGCCGAGTGCGTCGCCGGCGAGGCTTCCGCAATGCTCTCGGCGCTGGAGCGCGAAGGCCGCGTGGTGCGCGCGCGTCTTTCATCCGGCGCGCCCGAGACGCTGATCGCGAGTGAAGACGTCGCGCTCTTCGCCGCGGCCTATACCGACGCAATCTTCGAGCGCCATGCCGAGGCGCAGCCGACCGCCGCGCCCTCCGGACCGCCCGGCGGCGCGCCCGCTCCGGAGCCGGAGGAGGCCGAGCGCGAAATCGTCCGGCGCGCGATGGCGACTTCGGGACCGGTCGAGGTCGCCGAACTCGCCGAGCGTCTCAAGCTGGCGCCGCCGGCGATGGAAAAGCATCTGCTGGCGCTCGAAGCCAAGGGGCTGATCTTCCGCGGCCACTTCACGCCGCGCCGCGCGCCGCTCGGCGCGACTCGCTCGCGCGCGGCCACGAACCAAGCTCCGGAGCAATGGTGCGACCGCTACAACCTCGAGAAAATCCATCGCCTGACGCTTAACCGTTTGCGCTCGGAAACCGAGCCGTGCGCGGACCACGTATATGCTGCCTTTCGCATGCGATGGAACCACGTCGGCGGTGCGGGAATCGCCGCCGACCAGACCGGCGTCGCCGCCGTGCTGGAGCAGCTCTCGGGCGTCGCGCTTAGCCCGGAGTTGTGGGAACGAGCGATTCTGCCCGCGCGGATTCCCGGCTACCGCGCCGAATGGCTCGACCTGCTTTGCCTCGGGGGCGAAGTGGTATGGGCAGCGGTGCCGGGTGAGGACGCGGCTGGCGAAGTGCCGACGCGAATTACGTTCCTGCGGCGCCGGCGCGCCGGCGCCGCGCCGTCCGATGCGGTGAATTCTGCGGCGGCGGCGTCCGCCGCCGCCGCAGAATTCACCGACCGCGACGAGCAGCGGGTTTTCCTCGCGCTCGCCACGGGCGGCGCGCAGTATCTCGACCAGCTTGCCGAGCGCGCCGGCCTGGCCGAGCGGACGGCGCTCGCCGCGCTATGGCGCCTCGCCGCCGCCGGCCGCGTTTCCAACGACAGCTTCGCGCCGTTGCGCTTGCTGTGGAGCGCGCCCGAGGCGGTGCGCGCGATGGCGCCGGGGGCCCATCGGCGAGCCCGCCACGACGCCGCGCTGCGCGCGCGTTTGCGCTCGAGCGTCACCGGGCGCTGGTCGGCGCTGGGCGCGGGCGCTGGCGCGATCGCGCCAGCGCCCGCGGCGGCGCGCGATCTCGGGCGCGAACGCGCCGAGATGCTGCTCCGGCGCAACGGAATCGTGACGCGCGAGATGCTCGGCCTGGAAAGCGAGCCGCTGGCGTGGCACGAAGTTTCGTTCGCGCTCCGCAGGATGGAGTATGCGGGATCGATTCGGCGCGGCTACTTCGTACGCGCGCTCTCGGGCGAGCAGTACGCGCTGCCCGCCGCGCTCGAGATGCTCGCGGCGGCGCGCAACGCCGCCCGCGAGCATCCGGTCGCGCTCAGCGCGGCCGACCCGGCCAATCCTTATGGCGCGGTGCTGCCCGGATGCGGCGTGGCGCGCGAGGCCGGCAACTTCGTCGTCCTGCGGGCGGGGCGGGCGATGCTCGGGCTGGCGGGGCGCGCGCTGGTCAGCCTCGACGCGCTCGACGACGAGGCTTTCTCGACCGCCGTGGGAGCGCTTATCGAGCTTAGGCGCAAAGTCGTGGTCGAGACGGTAGACGGCGCGCCCGCGCTCGGCTCGGTGCGGGTCGGCGCGATGGCCGCGATGGGGTTTCATTCCGACGGCCGCGCCTTGGTCTACGACGGATTGCCCGGCCCGGCGCCGTCACGCGCCGCGGCCCGCCGCTAGCCGATTCTGGACCTCTCCTTAGCGTAGGAGGTTGTCGATAAATGCGGCAAGAGGATCCATCGCTTCGCGGAGATCCTTCGCTGACGCTCAGGATGACAGCAGGGGAGCCTTTTTGTTGTCATCCTGAACGAAGGCTGCCGAAGTGAAGGATCGCCGCGGAGCGATTTGTTTGCTTATCAACGCCCTGCTCTAGGAGAGGTCGCCGCGAGCGTCGCGAGCGGCGGGAGAGGTTATTCTGAATCAAAGCCTTCGTGAGTGGGAGTGAATTGTTTCCGATGACGCCAGATGAAAAGGGTTTGAGCGACTTGGAAGCCCTGCAAAGTTTAATCGACCGCAGCGCCGCGTCGGCTGGCCCCGCGGCGGCCGATTCGCTCGCCTATCCGGGGCGCCAGATGAGCGCGGCGGAGTTCGTCGAGTTCTGGCAGAGCGTGCGACTGGTCGCGATGGCGACGGCGGGTGAAAACCGGAGTCCACATATTGCGCCGGTGCATGCGCGCCTGGACGGTACCCGGATGCGGCTGGTGGTCTACGACAACACGCTGCGCAGACGCGATATCGCGGCCAATCCGCGCGTCGCGTTCACGACCTGGCGCGCCGACGGCGCGGCCGCGATCGTCTATGGCGTCGCGCGTGAAGTCGCCGGCAGCCTGCGCCCGGCGCGCGCGGCGCAAAGCGGAAAACCGCGCCAGGTGATCGAGCTCGAGGTCAAGCTGACGCGGGTCTACGCGATGCGCCCGCCCGAGTAGGAAGGAATCGTTTCACGCGATCCCTGACAGCAAAAACTCGCGGACACTCGTGAAAGGTCCCCTGGAATCTTTTAGTGCCTTCCGAAGAAAGTCGGCTCTTTCAGTTTCCAAGCGGCTGCCCCTAACTGAAAGTTCATTACGCAATATCCCTAGTGCTCTCACAGGAAGAGCTACTGCCGCGTGATCGGGATCGAAAGCGTAGATACCTTCCTGATCGGAGATATACGCTTCCAACGCTCTCCGAATCCCATTCCTCAACATTAGATGTTCAAAATGCGAAGGGGTCTTTGGCTCTTCAAACCCATAACTACGATAATTGGCTGTCTCCCTCTTGTTAAGAAGCCAATCCAGCGAATCCTCCGCTTCGATCGGTTGTGAAAGCAGAGATGCCTGTGGATGTCTGCTCCGATAGAAGGTGAGCACACATTTGTGTGTCGTACCAGATGTTCTATTAGCCCGAGCACCTGCCTGTGCCAGAATCCAGCGAGGTTTCGAACCGAAGTAGAATATGCAGTGGTCCGTCAGACACAAAATCGCACGTAAAGCGTAAAACAAAGAATAGTACAGCTTGACAGTAGCCCAACTGAAATATCCATGATCTAGACCGTTAATTGCATCACTAAGCGAAACCGCAGCCGAGTAAAAATTGTCGATTGCGTCGACATTGAGGATATTGCTCAGTTCGGCGGCCTCAATATGGGAGAGGCCGCGTCCTATTGTCGGTGGTGGTGGGAGGATCTGCGACAGTCTCGGTTGCGTAGTTAGGTAAGTACCTCCATGACGCATAGGTATCAGAGTGCCGTCTGATTAGGCTGAGCGGAGGCCGGAGAGAACGCATCCACCAGGCGTTGGAAGATTTGCTTTGGAGCGTCCTTGCCTCCCATACCTTTGACATCAGCTTGTAAGATGAGATTGCTGGGTGGTCCAAGCCGAAGCGCCCGTAAAATAGTTTCTTTCTTAAAGGACTGATGAGTGTTGCAGTATGGTATCAGTCGGTTCTTTAGGAAATCTATCGCGCCCGTGAATCCAGCGGCGTAGAGAAACGCGTTGGATTTTTCGGCCCAATGCTGCCCATAGAGTTCGCGCAGCGCCTCGAAGAAGTTGAAGAGGATTAGCTTTTGGCGTTCGAGCTCGGGAAATCCTACTTGGTCAAAGACCCCCTTTTCTTCGACAAGTGGCTTGACCGCACCCACCACAGTCGACAAAGCTATGCCGCCGCGGATCCGAGGTGAACCTGGAAACTTGATCAACTGATAGTATGGCGAGTTTGGTGTATCGTTCAGGCTCGTGGCAATATCGCGGGCACGAACAGCGGCAGGGTCGACCAAGGTTTCGCTGGCAATGCCGTACAGGTCAAAAACTAGGCTCCTGGGTACGGGCTTTTGTTCGGTGTTGATAGAGAGAAAGATATTTGCGCATTCTCGCGTATCAAGATTCTCATAGAAGGCAACGGGCAGCTCGAGATCGCCAACGTGGGAGTCATCTTGGATTGCGGCCTTGATACCCGCCACGCGGTGCTGGCCATCGATGATTTGGGCAGAGTTGGGTTCGGGCGGAATGACGACGTACGCCCCGTTTTTGACTAGAGAATGCCTAGGGTTGACCCAGTTCAGCACAATAGACGCCGGGAAGTCGCCGGTGTCCAAGGTGAACGCCTTTATGCTGGCGATCCGGCCTGGATTTAGCAGGCGTTGGATAGCTCCCTCCTCAGAATCTCGTCCACGTATGGATGCATAACTGATCAGGGTAAGAACGGACGCTGGCAGCTTTGTGAGAATGAGGGTTTTTGTCTTCTGCTTCACGGTGATGAAGTTGTACCGATTTGCTTGCATCGCTAGGCTCCGTACGACGGAAATACAATGTTACCGCGTCCGGCGCTAGTATAGCTTATATGATCTCGCTCCGAGAGCCTGGCGCCGGCCGAATCCGGGCTTCGTGGAAGCGGGCTCCGCCGTAGTGAGGGGCGGCTATGTCATCTGCCCAAGTCTCGTGCAGGGCTTGCGGAGAACTCGAATTTGCTTTCCGGGTTCATAGAGCTTGCATTCCCGCAGCCGCTGCGGCTCAGATCGTCCCTATGAAAAAGACGCTATGGCTCTACGGCGTGCTGGTTTTTGCGGGCGGATTGATTGGCGGAGCCTTGACCAACGGAGTATGCCGCTCGCGTATCGTCGCGACCGCCCCGGCGGTCACCGGCCTCGAGGCGAAAAGTGCGAACGAGGCGAAGGCCGCTGCGCCGGCGCCCCCGCAACGAATCGTGACCGCGTCGGAATTCGTGGTGCTCGACGCGACCGGCAAGGCGCGCGCGAGAATCGACGTCAACGGCGACGGCCAGGCCGGCTTCGCGATGTACGACCGCGACAACAATCCTCGCGCCCGGATCGTCGTCGATAACCAGGGTGTGCCGAGCGTGCGGCTCTATGACACCTCCAACAAGCTCAGGCTCTCGCTCGAAATCAGCACCGACGGAATCCCGACTGTGCGCCTGATGGATAGCGGCAATCGTGCGCGCGCACTGCTCGGCGTGGACGCCGAAGGCGAGGCCGGCCTCAACTTTTACGCCGAGGACGGTAGACTGCTGCGCGAGTTGCCCTAGCGAGTTGCCCTAGCGAGTTACCCTGCGAGTTACCCTGAAAGACCGCGCGCCGCGCCTTGGCGAAGATCGAAGCGCCACGCTATCTTGAACACACAACCGCGTCCCGCGCCGCTTGCGGCGCCGGACGCGCGATTTTGCGGAAAGGATCCGGCCAAAACCATGAGTAAAGACAGTTTCGGTGCGCGTACCGCGCTCAACGTCGGCGGACGCAAATACACGATCTTCAGCCTCCCGGCGCTGGAGCGGCACGGCTTCGCGCTCGCGCGCCTGCCGTATTCGATAAAGGTGATGCTCGAGAACGTACTGCGCCGCGAGGACGGCGTGGTCGTCACCGCCGACCAGGTCGAGGCGGTCGGGCATTGGCAGCCGCAGCCGGGCGAGCGTGAGTTCTCTTTCATGCCGGCGCGCGTGTTGCTCCAGGATTTCACCGGCGTGCCGGTGGTGGCCGACCTGGCCGCGATGCGCGATGCGATCAAGCGCCTGGGCGGCGATCCCTCGCGGATCAATCCGATCCAGCCCGCCGATCTCGTGATCGACCACTCGGTGCAGGTCGACAGCTTCGGCACCTCCAAGGCTTTTGGAATCAATGCCGCGATGGAGTTCGAGCGCAACCGCGAGCGCTACCTGTTTCTGCGCTGGGGCCAGGGCGCGTTCCACAACTTCCGCGTCGTGCCGCCCGACACCGGAATCGTGCATCAGGTCAACCTCGAGTATCTCGCCCCGGTCGTCTTCACCTCGAAGGATGGCCAGGCCTATCCCGACACCCTGCTCGGCACCGACTCGCATACCACGATGATCAACGGGCTCGGCGTGGTCGGATGGGGCGTGGGCGGAATCGAGGCCGAGGCGGCGATGCTCGGGCGTTCGATCCCGATGCTGATTCCGGAGGTGATCGGTTTCAGGTTCATCGGCGCGATGCGTGCGGGCGCGACGGCGACCGACCTGGTGCTGACGGTCACGCAGATGCTGCGCAAACGCGGCGTGGTCAACAAGTTTGTCGAGTACTTCGGCGGCGGACTCGGCAGCCTGAGCGTCGCCGACCGGGCTACGCTGGGCAACATGTCGCCGGAATACGGCGCGACGATCGGATTTTTCCCGGTCGACGACCAGACGCTGGAATACCTGCGCCTCACCGGCCGCGCCGAGCCGCAGGTGCGGCTGATCGAGGCCTACTGCAAGGCGCAGGGACTCTTTCGCACCGCCGAGGCGCCCGATCCGATCTTCACCGACACGCTGGAACTGGACCTCGCCACGGTCGAGCCGAGTATGGCGGGGCCGCGCCGGCCGCAGGACCGCGTGCGCCTGCGCGCGTCCAGAGGCGAGTTCCGCCGCGAGTTGGCCAAAGAGGTCGTCGATCACAATGGCGTCGATCCGGCGGTCGTCGCGCGTTGGATCGGGGAGGGCGGCGCGTCCGTCCAGGCCTCGCATCAGGCGATCCCCGCGGCCGAACTCGGGCCGCTCGCGCATCGCGTCGCAGTGACGGGCGAGGGCGGCGAGCGCTTCGACCTCGCGCAGGGCGCGGTGGTGATCGCCGCGATCACGAGCTGCACCAACACCTCGAATCCTTCGGTGATGCTCGGTGCGGGGCTGCTGGCCAAGAAGGCGGTCGAGCGCGGGCTCAGCGTCAAGCCGTGGGTCAAGACCAGCCTGGCGCCGGGATCGAAGGTGGTCACCGACTATCTCAAGCGCGCGGGCCTCACCGAGTACCTCGAGCGGCTGCGCTTCAATCTGGTCGGCTACGGCTGCACGACCTGTATCGGCAACAGCGGTCCGATACCCGAAGCGATCGCGGCCGCGGTCAAGCAGGGCGACCTGGTCGCCTGCGCCGTGCTGAGCGGCAATCGCAACTTCGAGGGCCGCATCAATCCGGTCGTGCGCTTCAACTATCTGGCCTCGCCGCCGCTGGTGGTGGCCTACGCGATCGCCGGCACGATGGACTTCGATCCCGAGCATGATGCGTTGGGCAAGGATCGGTACGGCGACCCGGTTTACCTGCGCGACATCTGGCCGTCGCCGCGCGAGCTCGCTGAAGTGGTCGCCGGCTCGATCGATTCCGCGATGTTCCGCAAGGAGTACGGCCAGGTGTTCGAGGGCGACGAGCACTGGCGCGGGCTCAAGGTGCCCGAAGGCGATCTGTTCCGCTGGCAGAAGGATTCGACGTACGTCAAGGCGCCGCCGTTTTTCGACGGCGTCGATGCGACGCCGCCGCCCGTCGGCGACATCAGGGACGCGCGCGTGCTGGCGATGCTCGCCGACAGCGTGACCACCGATCACATCTCGCCCGCCGGATCGATCGGGGCCGACACGCCGGCCGGCAAGTATCTGATCGCCAACGGCGTTCAGCCGCGCGATTTCAATTCCTACGGCGCGCGCCGCGGCAACCATGAAGTGATGGTGCGTGGCACCTTCGCCAACATCCGGCTGCGCAACGAGCTGGTGCCCGGCGTCGAGGGCGGCTTCACGGTGCATCTGCCCGACGGCGAGCGCACCACGATTTTCGAGGCCGCCGAGCGCTACCGCGCCGAGGACGTGGGGCTGATCGTAATCGCGGGCAAGGAGTACGGCTCGGGAAGCTCGCGCGACTGGGCCGCCAAGGGTGCGCAGTTGCTCGGCGTGCGGGCGGTGATCGCGGAGAGCTTCGAGCGGATCCATCGCAGCAACCTGGTCGGGATGGGAGTGCTGCCGCTGGAGTTCACCGGCGGCGAGACGCGCAAGAGCCTGGAGCTGACGGGGCGCGAGAGCTACTCGATCGAAGGCCTCGCGGCGGGCGTGGCGCGGCGCCAGAAGCTCAAAGTGCGCGTCAGCGACGGCGGCCGCACGCGCGAGTTCGAGGTGTTGGCGCGGATCGACACGCCCGAGGAAGTCGAGTACATGCGCCACGGCGGCATCCTGCCGTACGTGCTCCGCGAATTGCTCCACGGTTGAGCGTGCGCTGCGCTTTCAGGTGAGGGGCGGGGCGGCGCTCGTGCGCCGCGCGTATCGGCCTGGTCTCGGCTTGACGCGCGGCGGGCCGCGATGGCGTGATGGTCGCGATGGCGACGCGCGAAGCCGAACGGCCCCGCATGATCACCGCGGACGAAGCCGCCGCGCAACTCGGCGTCAAGCTCGGCACGCTCTACGCCTATGTCAGCCGCGGATGGCTGCGCAGCTATCGCCGGCGCATCGGGCGTCAGGCGCTTTACCGCCGCGACGATATCGACGCGCTGCGCGATCTCGCCACCGCCGAGGGCGGGCGGCGCGGCCGCAGCCTGCCCAACGCATCGTCGTGGGTGACCGTCGCGCAACCGCCGTCGAGCGACGGCTCGGCCTACGGCGTAATCGTGGCCGAGTCGGCGGTGAGTTCGATTATCGAGGGGCGGCTCGCCTATCGCGGCTATCCGATCGAGCAGTTGATCGCGCGCGCCTCCTTCGAGGAAGTTTGCCTGCTGCTCTGGCACGGTGAGCGGCCGCAGGCCGGCGCGGTCGCGGCGCTGCGCCAGGCGATCGCGCGGACCGAGGCGCCGGTGAAGGTCGGGGCGGCGCTGCGTGCGGTGGGCGACGACGCTTCGCCGCTGCTGCGGCTGGAGGTGGTGATGCCGGCGCTGGCGTCGCTCGAACGCCATCGGGGCACCCGTCCCACGGTCGAACAGGGCACGCGGATTATGGGCGTGTTGCCGCTGGCGCTGGCGCGCGGCCGCGAGGGCGATGGCGCCGGCCGTGGCGCAGGGATCGCGGCGCGTCTGGCGCGCGTTGGCCTGCACGCGCCGGCGGCCGAATGGGAGATCGCCACGCTCGATCGCATCCTGGTCGCATGCGCCGAGCACGAGCTGAACGCGTCGACCTTTGCGGCGCGCGTGGTCGCTTCCACTGGCGCCGACCTCTACGCCTCGGTGCTGGCCGCGCTCTGCTCGCTGTCGGGTCCGATCCACGGCGGCGCCTGCGACCGTATCGAGCAGATGTTCGGGCAGATCGACGCCGGGATGCGCTTGGATGAATGCCTGGCCGCGTTCAACGTCAAGTGGCGCCTTCCGCCCGGCTTCGGCCACGCGATCTATCCGGCCGGCGATCCGCGTGCGGTGCTGCTCAAGAAGGAGGCCGCCGAGATCGCGCGCCGGCGCGGACGCCGGCTGTTCGAAACCGCGCTGCTTATCGAGGAAACCGTGTGGCGCCACGAACGGCTGCGTCCCAATCTCGATTTCTATCTGACCGTGTGTGCGCGCATGCTCGGGTTTGCGCGCGGGCTGCCGGCGGCGATCTTCGCCGTGGGCCGCGCGGCGGGATGGATCGCGCACAGCCTCGAGCAATACGCCGACAACCGGCTGATCCGCCCGCGGATGCGTTACCGGGGTATGCCGATGCGCCATTGGACCTGAGCCGCGCCGCCTTGGCGTCATGCAATCATTTTTCGTTCCCGCTGTGCCTTTGACGGCGGCGGGCACACGGTCGTATTAAATGACACCTGAGAGGTGAACCGATGAAAGCGATTGCCAAGACCCGGCCCGCGCCTGGCGCTGAACTTATCGAAACGCCCGTGCCCCGTCCGGGCGAGGGCGAACTGCTGGTCAAGGTCGCGGCCTGCGGCATCTGCGGCTCCGACCTTCACATCTATGAATGGGAACTCGGCGCCGAGCGCGCCGTCGGGAGCCTGCCCGCGGTGCTCGGCCACGAACCGGCCGGCGAAGTGGTCGAAGTCGGAGGGCGTGTGAGCGGCTTCAAGGCGGGCGATCACGTCGCGCTCGATCCCTTCGGCCAGTGCGGACGATGCGGCCCGTGCACCGCCGGGCGCTTCAACTATTGCGACGCGCCGACGCGCCTTAGCGGCGCGTTCGCCGAGTTCTGCATCGCGCCGGTCACCAATTCCTGGCTGGTGCCGAAGTCGATGGACATGGAGAGCGCCGCGATGCTCGAGCCGTTTGCCACCGGCGTGCACGCGGTGGAAATTTCGGGCCTCCACGCGGGCGACAGCGCGGTGGTCGAAGGGCCGGGCCCGATCGGCCTCTCCGCGGCGCTCTCGGCGCGCGCGCTCGGCGTCACCTCGATCGTCATCACCGGGCTCAAGGTCGATGCCGAGCGCTTGGGACTGGCTCGCACAATGGGCTTCAAGACGGTCTGCGCGAGCGATCGCGACTGGCTCGAACAGGTCAGCGCGCTGATGCCGCCGGGCGGCGCGGACGTGGTCTTCGACGCCTCGGGGGCGCTCGACTCGGCGCGCCATATCGTGCGCAAGGGCGGCTCACTGGTCGAGCTTGGATGGCCGGCGCGCGACGTCGCCGGGACCGAGCTGCGTTCGCTGTTCTTCCACGGCGTCAGCATCATTCCCTCGCGCGTGCGTACGCCCGAGACCTGGCGGCGCGCGATTGCGACGGTGGCCAGCGGCGCGGTCGATCTTAAACCGATGGTCACGCATCGCTATGATCTGGATCACGGCCTGGAAGCGTTCGAGTTGTTGAAGGCGCGCCAGGGCCTCAAGGCGCTGATCATGCCACAAGGCTGAAACCGGCGCCGCGCGCGGTGACTCCGAGAGCGACAGTGCGCGCGGCGCGAAGTTATACTGGAGAATCGAGAGGTAACGAGCGATGAAGGACGGATACAAAATCGTCGACGTCGACTGCCACATGATGGAGCCCGACTGGCTGTGGGAGAGGCATATCGAGGATCGCTACAAGAGCGCGGCGCCGAAGATGGGTATCGCGGCCGCGTCGGGCCGGCGCACCTTCCTGGTCGAGGGCGAGCCGTTCACCCGCGAAAAGGGCAAGTACCCGATGGCCGCGCCGGCGTTTTTCAAGACCGTGGCCAAAGCGATGGAGCGCTTCAAGCGCGCCAGCTCGACCGGCTTCAGCCCGCAAAGCCGCCTGCAGGACATGGACGAGCAGGGTATCGACGTGCAGATTCTCTATCCGACCTTCGCCGGCCAGATGCTGGGGCGCCGCTTCAATGACGCCGAGCTTCTCGCCGCGTGCTGCCGCGCCTACAACAACTGGGCGATCGAGTACTGCTCGGCGAATACCCAGCGCATGCGCTGCGCCGCGATCCTGCCGATGCAGGACGTCGACAAGGCGGTCGCCGAGGCCAACCGCGCGGCCAAACTGGGCGCGGTGAGTTTCTACGTGCGGCCCAACCCGGTCGACGGCTCTTCGATCTTCGACGATTACTACCTGCCGCTGTGGACCGAGGTCGAAAGGCTTGGCTTGCCCATTTCGACTCACGATTCGGCCTCGTCCTCGGTGCCGTCGTTCGGCGACCGGATGAACACGCACGTCAGCGGCCACATCCTGTCCCATCCGTTCGAAGCGATGGCGGCGATGACCGGACTCATCTGGTACGGCGTGCTGGAAAAGCTGCCGAAGCTCAAGGTGGTCCACGTCGAGGCCGACGGCGGATGGGTGCCGTACTGGCTGCAGCGGATGGAGCAGCACTGGAACTACGGCGGCAATTCCGAGCACGAGTATTTGACCAAGGCGCCCACCGAGTACTTCAAGCGCAACTTCTGGGTTGCGTTTCGCGGCGACGAGCCGACGATGAAAGCGGCGGTCGAGCTGGTCGGCGACAATAACTTCCTGTGGGACACTGACTATCCGCATCCGGACGGAACTTTTCCCTGGGGAATCGACGCGATGATGCGCCAGCCCATCGAGCAGGCGAGCAAGCGCAAGATCCTGTGCGACAACGCGGTGCGCGCCTTCAATCTCAACTGACGCTCGCGGCAACAGTGGCTATCTGTCAGACGGAAGCCAGCTGACAAAGGCATCAAATGGATTTCGAATACACGCCCGAGCAGGAGGCCTTCCGCAAGGAGGTCCGCGAGTGGCTGCGCGCCAATCTGCCGCCCGACCTGTGCGTCGACGACGCGATGGACGAGCGGATCGCGGCCACCCGCGAAGTCTTCGAAAAGCGCCGCCGGTGGCAGGCCACGGTCAACGCCGCGGGTTACGCCGGCCTGGCGTGGCCCAAGGAATACGGCGGCCGCGCCGCGCCCTTGATGGAACAGATTATTTTCGACGAGGAATACTCGCGGGCGCGCGCCCCGGTGCTGCCGGGATACTCAGGCCTCCAGTTGCTCGGGCCGACCATGATGTACTGGGGCAGCGACGAACAGAAAAAATACTACATTCCACGCATCCTGAGCGGCGAGGACATCTGGTGCCAGGGCTACTCCGAGCCGGGCGCGGGCTCCGACCTCGCCGGACTGCAAACTCGCGCAGAGGACCACGGCGACTACTTCATCGTCAACGGGCAGAAAGTGTGGACCTCGGGCGCGCAGTACGCCGACCGCATCTACATGCTGACGCGCACCGATCCCGAAGCGCCGAAGCACAAGGGCATCAGCTACCTGCTGGTCGACATGAACAGCCCCGGAATCGAGGTGCGGCCGCTGGTCCTGATGAACGGCCATCGCCATTTCAACGAAGTCTTCTTCGACAACGTCCAGGTGCCGAAGAAAAACCTCGTCGGGCCGCAGAATGAAGGATGGAAGGTCGCGATGACCACGCTCGGTTTCGAGCGCGGGATGGCCAGCGGCGGAGGGCATTCGGCCCAGGTGCGCCGGCTCGCGGAACTGGCGCATGCGATCAAGATCGATGGCCGTCCGGCGTGGGAGCAGGAATGGGTGCGTCAGCGTTTGGCCGAATTCATGACCGAATGCGAGGCGCTCAAGTACACGCGAATGCGCTCGCTCACGCGCCGGCTCAAGGGTTTGCAGCCGGGACCGGAGGGCTCGGTGTTGAAGCTCGCCGGCTCCGAGCTGGGAGTCGCGATCGCGCGCTTCGCCAGCGAGCTCCTGGGCCAGCACGCGCTGCTCGCCGCGCCCACCGGCGACGTGCCGGACGCGCCGCGATGGCTCAACCGGGTACTCAGTTCGCGCCAGTACACGATCGCGGGCGGGACCAGCGAGATTCAGCGCAACATCATCGGCGAGCGCCAGTTGGGCCTGCCCAAGGGCTGAGCGCACGCATCAATATGCTGTATTGATGCTGTATCGACGCCGTATCGCGAGATGCGGACGCAGGTAGCGCATCTATCCGGCGAGCTTGCGGCGAAGGACCTCGTTGACCACCTTGGGATTGCCCTTGCCGCCCATCGCCTTCATCACCGCGCCGACGAAAAAGCCGTAGAGCTTGTCGCGTCCGGCGCGATACTCGGCGAGCTTCGCGCTTTCGGCCGCCAGCACCCGATCGCAGGCCTCGGCGATCGCGGTCTCATCGGAGACCTGGGTGAGGCCGAGTTCCGCGACGGTCGCTTCCGCGCCTTTACCCGAACGGCACATCGCGGCGAACGCGCTCTTGGCGGCGTTGAGGCTGATTTGCGATTTCTCGACCATCTTCAGCAGTGCGCCCGTTTCCTGCGGCTTGGGCGCCGCCTCCGTGAGTGGCTTGGCCGACTCGTTCGCCGCACGCAGCACCTCGGTCATTACCCAGTTGGCGGCGCTTTTGCGATTACGCAGTCCGGGCAGCATCGCCTCGAAGTATTCAGCGACCTCGAGCTCGCTCGTGAGCACGCCAGCTTCGTAGGCGCTAAGCTCGAATTCGCGGATATAGCGCGCGCGCCGCTCGGCTGGCATCTCCGGCATCGCGGTCCGGATATTTTCGACCAGGTCGGATGGCACGATCAGCGGCGGCAGGTCGGGCTCGGGGAAATAGCGATAGTCGTTGGCGAACTCCTTGGAGCGCATCGGACGCGTCACTTCGCGCTCGGGGTCCCAGAGATGGGTTTCCTGGGGGATGCGCCGGCCGGCGGCGACCTCCTCGATCTGCCGGTTGACCTCGTACACGATCGCCTTCTCCACGAAGCGGAACGAGTTGAGGTTCTTGATCTCGGTCCTGGCGCCCAACTCCGTGGCGCCGCGCGGACGCACCGAAACGTTAACGTCGCATCGCAGGCTGCCTTCCTCCATCTTGCCGTCCGAGGCGCCCAGCGAACGCAGCATCTCACGCAACTCGTGCAGATAGGCGACGGCCTCCTCGGGCGAGCGGATGTCCGGCTCACTGACTATTTCCATCAGCGGCACGCCCGAACGGTTGAAGTCGACCAGGCTCGCACTCTCGGCGTGGATATTCTTGCCGGCGTCCTCTTCGAGATGAATTCGCACGAGCCGGATGCGCCGCGCCTCGCCTTCGCGCGCCGGAAGCTCGATATATCCGCCGCGGCATAGCGGCTGGTCGTACTGGCTAATCTGGTAGCCTTTGGGCAGATCGGGGTAAAAATAGCTCTTGCGCGCGAATACCGAGTGCGGCTCAATCTTACTATGCGCCGCGAGTCCCGTGCGAATAGCCAGTTCGACCACGTGGCGATTGAGCACCGGCAACACCCCCGGCATCCCCATGCACACCGGGCAGACGTTGTGGTTGGGCGGCGCGCCGAAGTCCGTCGCGCATCCGCAGAACAGCTTGGAGCGCGTGAGCATGTGGGCATGCACTTCGAGCCCGATTACCGCTTCGTAGGAGTCGTCATTCATCGCTTCAATGATCCAATCGCCCGTCGCATCTAGAGCTGTGGCGTGCGCGGCGCAAAGCCGCCGGAGCGTTCCCAGGCGTCGCCCGCGCGCAGGATCGCTTCCTCGCCGAAGGGTGGGCCAATCAGTTGCAGTCCGATCGGCATCCCGTGCCCGTCGGCGCCGCACGGCACCGACATCCCGGGCAGCCCGGCGAGGTTCACCGAGATGGTGAAAATGTCGGAGAGGTACATCTTGAGCGGGTCGTCGGTTTTTTCACCGAGCCGGAATGCGGTGGTCGGCGCGACCGGCGCCGCGATGAGGTCGCAGCTCGCGAAGGCGCGCTCGAAATCGCGCCGGATGAGGGTGCGCACCTTCTGCCCCTTTAGATAGTAAGCGTCGTAGTAGCCGGCCGAGAGTGCGAAGGTGCCGAGCATGATGCGCCGTTTGACCTCGGCGCCGAAGCCCTGCGCGCGAGTGCGATTATACAGTTCGATATTGTTGTCGGCGGCGACGCGAAGTCCGTAGCGCACGCCGTCGTAGCGCGCCAGGTTGGCGCTCGCCTCGGCGGTCGCGATTAGATAGTAGGCCGCGACCGCGTAGCTCGTATGGGGCAACGAAATCTCGACCGTCCGTGCGCCCATCGCCTCCAGCTTCTTGAGCGAGCCGCGCACCGCGGCTTCGACCGCGGCGTCCATCCCCTCGACGAAGTATTCCCTGGGCACGCCGATACGCATCCCACGAACTTCGCCGGTGAGCGCCGCTTCGTAGTCGGGCACCGGACGCGCCGAGCAGGTCGAGTCGCGCGGGTCGGCGCCGGCGACGGCGCGCAACACCATGGCCGCGTCGCGCACGGTGCGCGCGAACGGGCCTACCTGGTCGAGCGACGAGGCGTAGGCGATCACGCCGTAGCGGCTGACGCGGCTATAGGTCGGTTTGATCCCGGTCACGCCGCAATACGAGGCGGGCAGGCGAATCGAGCCGCCGGTGTCGGTGCCGAGCGCGGCGAGACATTCATCGGCCGCGACCGCCGCCGCCGAGCCGCCCGAGGAACCGCCGGCGACACGTTCGAGGTCGTGCGGATTGCGCGTCGGACCAAAGGCGGAGTTCTCGGTCGAGGACCCCATCGCGAATTCGTCGAGGTTGGTCTTGCCGACAAAGACCGCGCCGGCGACGCGCAGCTTTTCGATCACGGTGGCGTCGAACGGCGGCGTGAAGTCGCCGAGAATCTTCGAGGCGCAGGTCGTGCGCACGCCGCGCGTGCAATAGATGTCCTTGATGCCGAGCGGGATGCCGCAAAGGTCCGGCGCGTCGCCCTGGGCGAAGCGGCGGTCGGCCGCCTCGGCCTGCGCCATCGCCTCGGTCTCAGACACCGTGATGAATGCATTGAGACGCGGCTCGACCGCGGCGATTCGCTCGAGGCAATCGCGGGTCAGTTCGCGCGAGGTGATTTCGCGCCGCCGCAGACGCTCGCGCGCCTCGGTAATCGTCAGCCGGTTAAGCTCAGATCCCATGTCACTCGATAATTTTCGGCACTTTGAAGAAAAATCCCTCGCGCGCCGGCGCATTGGCCAGCATCGCGTCGGCCGCTGGAGGATTGGTGACTGCGTCTTCGCGCACCGGCGTGCCGGATTCGCCGACCTGCGCCGTGGGCTCGACCGCGCCGGTGTCGAGTTCGTTGAGCTGGTCGACATAGCCCAGCATCTCGCTCATCTCGATCTGCAGGCGCTGCTCCTCGGCCGGCGCAAGCTCCAGGCGCGCGAGGCGTGCGACATGCCGGACCTGTTCAAGGCTGATCTTTTCCTCGGCCATCACCGACAATCCTAACATCCGCAGTTTGCCAAGTCAGGGTCTTCACCGTTTACTTGTCGCTTGCCAGCGGGCACCGAGACACCTACCTTTGTGGGGAAGTGAAGATTTCCGGCCGTCTTGGCGCCTGGATGGAGGGGCTCTCGAATCTGCGCGATTTCGGGTGGCGTTCGTTTGCCGGTCTGGACCGGATCGCGCTGGGGCGCCGAGGTGAACGGATTGCGGAGCGCTATCTGCGGCGGCACGGCTACCTGATCCTGGAGCGCAATTTTCGCGGCGCGGGCGCCGAGATTGACCTGGTCGCGATGGATGGCGAGACGCTGGTGTTCGTCGAGGTCAAGACCCGGCGCACGACGCAGGCCGGGATGCCCCAGGAGGCGGTGAACTCCTACAAGCAGCGTCATCTGAGACGCGCGGGCGAAGTCTACGCGCAGAGCCATCGCGCGCACGACCGCCCGATGCGCTTTGACGTGGTCGCGATCCTGGAGGACGGCGGCCGCCGCTATCTCGAACTGATGAAGGACGCTTTCTGAATGCTCGATATTCGACTCATTCGCGAACAATCCGACTTCGTCAAGGCCGAGCTGGCCAAGTGCGGCGTCGATCCTGCCGAGGTCGCCCGGATACTGGAGAGCGACGCCCGCCGGCGCCGCCTGCAACACGAGCTCGACGATTTGCGCGCGCAGCGCACCCGCGAGTCGCGCGAGTTGGGCAAAGCGTCGCCCGAGGAGCGCGAGCGGCGGCGCGCCGAGATGCGCGCGCTCGGCGATCGCATCTCGGCGGACGATCGCGAACTTGCCGAAGTCGAGCGGCAGTTCGAGCAGTTGATGCTCGGGATGCGCAACCTGCCGCGTCCGTATGTTCCTGTTGGCAAGAGCGAGGCCAACAACAAGATCGTGCGCGGCGAGGGCCAGCCGGCCGAATTCGGCTTCAAACCGCTGCCGCACTGGGAGTTGGGCGAGCGGCTGGGGATTATCGATTTCGAGCGCGGGGTGAAGCTTTCGGGCACGCGGTTTTACGTGCTGATGGGGCTGGGGGCGCGCCTGGAGCGCGCGCTTATCGCCTGGATGCTTGACCTCAAGACGCTCGAGCAGGGCTACCTCGAGGTGATCCCGCCGCTGATGGTCAACAGCGCCTCGGCCACCGGCACCGGCCATCTGCCTAAGTTCCAGGACACGATGTACCGCGATATCGAGGAGGACTACTGGTTCATCCCGACCGCCGAGATGCCGCTCACCAACCTCTACCGCGACGAAATCCTCGACGCCGAGCGCCTGCCGATTTATCTCACGGCGTACACGCCATGCTTTCGGCGCGAGAAGATGTCGGCCGGGCGCGACGTCCGCGGCATCAAGCGCGGGCATCAGTTCGACAAGGTCGAGATGGTCAAGCTGGTGACGCCCGAGAGCTCGGACGAAGAGCTGGAGAAGCTGGTCGAAAACGCGTGCGAGGTATGCCGCCGGCTCAAGATTCCATTTCGCGTCGTGCAGCTTTGCAGCGCCGACCTGGGGTTTTCGAGCGCCGCGACTTATGACGTCGAGATGTGGGCGCCCGGTTCGGGGGAGTGGCTGGAGGTCAGCTCATGCTCGAACTGCACCGATTTTCAGCCGCGCCGCGCCAACCTGCGCTTTCGCCGCAACAAGGGCGAACGGCCCGAATTCGTCCACGCGCTCAACGGCTCGGGTTTGGGATTGCCGCGCACGCTGATCGCGGTGCTGGAGAACTATCAGCAGGCTGATGGCACCGTGGTGGTGCCCGAAGTGCTGCGGCCATACATGGGCGGAGTGGATGTAATCCGCCCGCGCTAGTTCCGGGCCCGGGTCCAAATGATCGCCATTCGCTTCGTGGAATTCTGCGCGGGAATTTCGCGCGCAACTCACTGGCAAAGGCGTCGCGCGGGACCTGCCGAGAAATCCACCGCGTTTGGTGGAGTGTCGGACCGTGTTTACTCCACGTTTACTCCAAATGTTCGCCTTCAGTTAACACGCTCGTAACATTTCGTCGTTACCTTGCATCACCAGGATCTGTAGCCTCGGGGTGGACGACGGGCGGGGTCCGCAGGGGCCGTAACGGGCACTTTCATTTTGGCCGAACTTCTCGAAGCGACGCATGACAACGTAGCGGCGGCGGTGCGCCCGGCACGCCTCGGCGCCTTTCACGTTCGTTTGCTCGGCGACCGTATCTTCAATCTCACCACGCTCCTGCTGACGCTGGTGGGCCTGAGCATCCTGGTCGGCCTGGCGATCGCGTTGGTGATCGATTCCACGCCCTCGCTCAAGGCTTTCGGCTGGGGCTTCGTCGTCGGCACCGATTGGGACCCGGTCAACGAGCGCTTCGGCGCGCTGCCCTTCATCTATGGAACGCTGGTCTCCTCGACGCTCGCGCTGACGATCGCGGTGCCGCTGAGCCTCGGCGTGGCGCTCTGTCTGAGCGAGATGGCGCCGGCCTGGCTCAGCCGGCGGCTCGGTTTCATGGTCGAACTGCTGGCGGCGATACCCTCGGTGGTGTACGGGCTGTGGGCGATTTTCGTGCTCGGCCCGTGGCTGCGCGACCACGTCGAGCCGGGCCTTGGCGCCACGCTGGGCTTCCTGCCGCTGTTCAAGGGGCCGCGCGTTTCCGTGAGCATCCTGTGCGCGGGAGTGCTGCTGGCGATCATGGTGGTGCCATATATCGCCGCGGTTTGCACCGACGTTTTCCGCGCCGTGCCGCAGACCCAGCGCGAGGCGGCGCTGGCGCTGGGTGCGACGCGCTGGGAGATGGTGCGGATGGCGGTGTTGCCCTACGGGCTGTCGGGCGTGATCGGCGCGATTATGCTGGGCCTGGGCCGCGCGCTGGGCGAGACGATCGCGGTCGCGATGGTGATCGGCAATTCGCCGCAGATTTCGGCCTCGCTCTTCGCCCCCTCGGCCACGCTGGCGAGCGTGATCGCCAACGAGTTCGCCGAGGCGACCTCGTCGTTGTACCTCTCGTCGCTGGTCGAGCTGGGCCTGGTGCTGCTGGCGGTTGGGCTCGCGCTCAATATCGTGGCGCGCGCGCTGGTGCTGGGCGCAACGCAGCGCCGTTTCGAGGGCGGCCGATGACGGCCAAATCCACCGCGCATTCGCGCCGCACCACGTGGCGCAAGGCCAAGAGCGACGTGATGATGGGGGTGGCCGTTCTCGCGACCGTCATCACGCTGCTCCCCCTGTTCATCATCCTGACCTACCTGGTCCTTAAAGGAGCCTCGAGTCTCAACCTGGCGTTTTTCACCCACATGCCGGCGCCGGTGGGCGAGAAGGGCGGCGGGATGGCCAACGCGATCGTCGGGACGTTGGAGCTTATCGGGCTGGCGAGTCTGATGGGCGTGCCGGTGGGGATCGGCTCGGGGTTGTACCTGGCGGCGCATCACGGCAGCCGTTTCGCCAGCGCGGCGCGCTTCGGCGCCGACGTGATGATGGGAGTGCCGTCGATCGTGGTGGGGATCTTCGCCTACGCGGTGGTGGTGCGCCCGATGGGCGGCTTCTCGACGCTGGCCGGCGCCGTGGCGCTGGCCGTGATCATGATTCCGCTGGTGACGCGCACCACCGAAGAGATGCTGCTGCTGGTGCCGCACGAGCTGCGCGAGGCGGCGCTGGCCCTGGGCGTACCCGGATGGCGCACGACGCTATGGGTGGTGGCGCGCACGGCGGCCAGCGGGATTGCCACCGGCGCGATCCTGGCCATCGCGCGCATCGCGGGCGAGACCGCGCCCTTGCTGTTCACGGCGTTTGGCAACCGCTTCTGGGCGACCTCGCTCACCAGCCCCATCGCCTCGCTCACGGTGCAGGTCTACACCTACGCGATTTCGCCTTTTCCCGACTGGCAGCGCCAGGCGTGGGCCGGAGCGTTGGTGCTCACGACCATCGTGCTGGCGCTGGAGTTGGGCGTAAGATGGATGACGCGCGGGAGCGCGCGAGTCGCACGCTAGACGCCATGGCAGAAAAGCTCGTCGCACGTCATCTGAGCGCCTATTTTGGGCAGACCCGCGCCATCCACGACATCAACCTGGCTTTCCCGGCCAACGTGGTGACGGCGATCATCGGACCCTCGGGATGCGGCAAGTCGACGCTGGTGCGTTGCCTCAACCGGATGCATGAAGTCGTGCACGGCGCGCGGGCCGAGGGCGAAGTGCTGCTCGACGGAGACGACATCTACGCGCCGGGCGTTGACGCGGTGCAGGTGCGGCGGCGAATCGGGATGGTGTTCCAGAAGCCGACGCCGTTTCCGACCATGTCGATCGAGGACAACGTGGCCGCCGGTCTCAAGCTCAATGGCATTGCACTCAAGCGTCCGGAGCGCGACCGGATCGTAGAGCGCAGCCTGCGTCAGGCGGCGCTGTGGGACGAAGTCAAAGAGCGCCTGCGCCGGCCCGGCGCCAGCCTCTCCGGCGGCCAGCAGCAGCGCTTGTGCGTGGCGCGCGCGCTGGCGGTCGAGCCCGAGGTGCTGCTGATGGACGAGCCGTGCTCGGCGCTCGATCCGATCTCGACCGCGCGCATCGAAGAGCTCTTGTTGGAGCTCAAGGCGAGTTACACAATCGTGTTGGTCACGCATAATATGCAACAGGCGGCCCGCACCGCGGACTTGACCGCCTTTCTCTATACCGGGGACCTGATCGAGTTCGGTGAGACTCGGCAGATCTTCACCAACCCGGCTCGCCGCGAGACCGAGGATTACATCACCGGGCGCTTCGGTTGACCGCCGGCCCCGGGGAGGCGCAGATGGATAACTTGCAGCCGCAACATACCAACCGCCAGTACGAGGAGGACTTGCGCGCCGTGCGCGGCGACCTGCTCAAGATGGGCGGCCTGGTCGAGCGTCAGATCGCCGAAGCGATGGAGGCGCTGGTCAACCGCGACACGGTCAAGGCGCGCGAGATCATCGCGCGCGACACCGAGGTCAACCGGCTCGACGTCGAGACCGACGAGCAGTGCATCCGGATACTCGCACTGCATCAGCCGGCCGCCAGCGACCTGCGCTTCATCACCACCGGACTCAAGATCACCACCGATCTCGAACGCATCGGCGACAACGCCGTGAACATCTGCGAGCGGGTGCTCGAGCTCAACGAGGAGCCGCAGCTCAAACCCTACCTCGACCTGCCGCGGATGGCAGCGGCGGCGCAATCGATGCTCAAGGACAGCCTCGACGCGTTCCTGCGCGACGACGCCGCGCTGGCCGAGGAAGTAATCGCGCGCGACGACGAGGTCGATCAGCTCAACTACCAGATGTACCGCGAGCTGCTTTCGTACATGGCCGAGGATCCGCATACCATCCCGCGCGCCACCCGCTTGCTGTTCATCTCCAAATATCTCGAACGAATCGCCGATCACGCAACGAACATCGCCGAGATGGTCGTCTTCATGGTCAAGGGACGGACCATCCGCCACATGGACAAAAAGAAACATGAATGAAGCCGCAGCCCAGACGCATCCCGCTTCCCGTCATCGCATTCTGCTGGTCGAGGACGAGCGCGACATCCGTGAACTGGTGCGCTACAGCCTCGAGCAGGAGGGCTTCATCGTCGACGAAGCCGCCGACGCCGACACCGCGCTCGAACGCATCGCGCGCCGCGCACCGGACCTGATGGTGCTCGACGTGATGCTGCCCGGGATGTCCGGGCTCGAGCTGTGCCGGCGGATGCGCGCGCAGCCGCCGACGGCCGCGCTGCCGATCCTGATGCTCACCGCCAAGGGCGCCGAGGTCGACCGGGTGCTCGGGCTCGAGATGGGCGCCGACGACTACGTGGTCAAGCCGTTCAGCCCGCGCGAGGTGCTCGCGCGCATCCGGGCGCTGCTGCGCCGGGCGCGGCTCATCAGCGAACCGGGCGAGGGCGGCGGTTTCGAACGCGGGCGGCTCAAGATGGACTTCGGCACCTACGAGGCGTTCATCGACGGGCGCAAGCTGGAGATGACGTTGCGCGAGTTCGAGCTGCTGCGTTTCTTCGTGCAGCATCCGCTGCGGGTCTACACCCGCGAGCAGTTGCTCGACCTGGTGTGGGGCCGCGACACCTTCGTCGAGCCGCGCACGGTGGACGTCCACGTGCGCCGGCTGCGCCGCCACATCGAGCGCGACGACGCCAATCCCGAACTGATTCTAACGGTCCGCAGCGTCGGCTACCGCTTCAATCCGGAAACGCTTGGGTAGATCGATAAAGCTCCGCCTGGTGGCGGCGGTGCTGCTCACGCTCGTGCCCCCCGCCATCCTGCTCGGCGTGTTGCCCGCACAGGGGCGGCTGGGGTGGCCCTGGGCGATCGGCACGCTGGCCGCGGGACTCATCATCGGTACGCTGGCCGCCTCCGCGATCGCCGCGGCCTGGACCCGCAGCGCCGAGCGGGTGGAGGAGGCCGCCACGGCGCTCGAGGAACGCCGTCCGCCCGCCCATCTGCATCACGAGGGCGCCGACGCGATGGGGCTGGCCGAGCATCGGCTGCTCGAAGTCGCCGACGCGGTGGCGCGCGAGCTCGAGGTGCTGGCCGAGCAACGCGACGAGTTCGAGGCCATCCTGCGCAGCATGACCGAGGCGGTGGTGGTGACGGGGCGGCGCGGCGATGTGGTGCTGGTCAACGGGGCGGCGCGGCGCATGTTCGCGCTCGAGGCCGAGACCGAATACCGCGGCCGCGCTTTCGTCGAGTTGTGCCGCGACCCGCGCTTGCAGGAATTCGTCGCGGCCTCGATGAGCGCGGCGGCGGACGACGGTATGGTCAGCGCCGAGTTTCAGATTCAGAGCCCCGCGCCGCACCATCTCGCCGCCAACGCCGCACCCGTGCGCACCACCGCCGGCGCCGCGGCGGCCTGGGTGCTGGTCTTCCACGACATCACCCAGCTCAAGTCCTACGAGACCGTGCGCACGGATTTCATCGCCAACCTGACGCACGAGATTCGCACGCCGCTCAGCGCCCTTTGCGGCTACGCCGAAACCCTGGTCGCCGGCGTCGACGACTCCGATACGCAGCGCCGCTTCCTCGGCATCATCGAGCGCCAGTCGCGCCGCCTCGCGCGGCTGATCGACGACCTGATCACGCTCTCCGACCTCGAACGCGGGCTTTCGCCGCTCAGGCTCGAGTCGCTCGAGCTCAGGCGGGTGGCCGACGAGGCGGTGGAGCTGATGCGCGAGCAGGCCGAGCGCCAGGGCGTGACACTGGAGACCCGGTACTCCGAAGAGGTGATGCGCGTGGAAGGCGATCGCGATCGCTTGAACCAGGTGATGATCAACCTGCTCGATAACGCGATCAAGTACACGCCGCGCGACGGCCGCGTGACGGTCGAGGTGCGCGCCGCCCGTCAGGGCGATCCCTCGGGTAAGGAGGCGCGCGAGGGCGTCGAGCTGATGGTCGCCGACAGCGGCGAAGGCATCCCGGCGGCCGACATCCCGCGGCTCACCGAACGGTTCTATCGGGTCGACCGGGCGCGCTCGCGCGAGCTGGGCGGGACCGGGCTGGGCCTGGCGATCGTCAAGCATATCGTGCAGCTCCATCGCGGACATCTGCGTATCGAGAGCCGGCTGCGCGAAGGCACCACGGTAAGCGTGTGGCTGCCGGCGGCGTCCGCGCCGTAGCGCTGCGGCAGAGGCTGACGTATCCGTCGGTCCCTGCGCGGTACGCAAGCCGGCGCATCGGCGCCGCGGGCCGTCTTGCGGCGCTGCGTTCGATGTGAGAAATTTTTCTGTCCGGTGTGCGCCGTTAGCTCAGCGGATTAGAGCATCAGACTACGGATCTGAGGGTCGGGGGTTCAAATCCCTCACGGCGCGCCATCATAACTCACATTTCAAATTCGTCGACGCTGCGCGCGCCGTCCAGTCCGCTCTTCTTGCGTCGCGATGCGCGCGGAGCAGGGTTTCGAGCATCGACCGGCGATTCCGTCAGCGCGCTTCCGCGTCAAAGCCTCGGCGCGATTCGATTATTCCAGTCGAGGCCGAATGGTTATGACCGGCTGCTCGGCTCCGCGTACGACGCGCTCGGCAACAGTCCCGAGCAGCAGCCGCTGGACGCCTTTATAGCCGTGAGTCGCCATAACTATTACGTCGACACCGAGTTCAACGGCGACGTCCAGAATCGTCTGTGCCGGATCGCCAGTTCGAACCAGGGGTTCGAACGGAACCTTTCCCTCGAGGTGTTTTCGCGCGATCGTTTCGAGCTCTGTTTTTAAACCCTCGCTCAAAACCGGAAAAGGATCTGTTGTGGCTGGCTGCGCGGCCGGTGTCGGAATGACACCAAGAACATAGATCATGCCGCCGCATTCCTGGGCGAGGCGAAGAGCAAAATCCAGTGCGGCAATTGAATTCCGGTCGAAATCGATCGGGCACAGAATCTTATTGAATAAATTCGACATCCCTCTATCCCTGCGACATCCCTCTATCCCTGAAAGACCGCTTCGATCTATTCCGCAGCGGCGACCGCGGTGCCGCCGGACTGCCGATGCTCGTGCATCGTATCGTTTCCGTCACTTCACCGCATCGATTTCGATCGTAATTCTCCGCCGACACCACTGCCGCAACGCACCGATATGGTGCATGCCACCTATGGCCTGGCTGGATGGAGGATTCCAGCCGCGGACGGGCACATCCAGGAAAAGTTGGACTCCGCAAAGCGGGGATGCTACGGATATGAATAGTTGGTGACCGGATGATGAGCGCCGATCTTCAGCGACGCCTGAGTTTGGGCCTGTTCTTTTTCCTCCTCCTTTCCGGCTGTTCGACCGGAGACAGGGATGCCGCCGCCAGATTCGCGAAGGCGCAGAAGTTGCGCCAGAATGCGCTGCTCGCCGCCCGGCAGGGCGATACAGCAAGTGCGCTTAACGACATCGATCAGGTGCAGGTGCTGGAACCGCTCGCCAGTAGATCGCCAGGCGTGCCGCCGCCGTCGATGAGTGGACCGCAGCATCGCGCCATCGCGCCCGCCGACGGTCAGACTACGTGCAGCAACATCGGCATCAACCGATTCTCGTGCTTCTGAGTTTCGACGCGGAGCGGAACCGGCAGGGCGACGGACTCTCCATGCGAGCGCGGCGGCTGGACCACGACTGCCTGAGTCGCGGCCCGGCCGCCCCGCGCATCTACTGCGCGATCCAGCCTCCGTCGACCGCCATCGGCAATCCGGTCACGAACGACGACGCCTCCGAACACAGCCATACCACCGCTTCGGCGATCTCCTCCGGCTTGCCCATCCGGCCCACCGGTTCGGCCGCTTCGAGGTCCTTCTCCGTGTACGTTTCCAGCGTACTCGCGTCCAGCATGCGCGCGACCATCGGCGTCCGGATTACGCCCGGGCATACCGCGTTGACGCGAATTCCCCGTTGCGCGTACTCGAGCGCCGCCGTCTTGGTCATCATGACGACGCCGCCCTTGGACGCGTTGTAGGCGACCAGCCCGCGAAAGCCGACCAGACCCGCCACCGACGCGGTATTGACGATCGCGCCGCCGCCCTGCTTGAGCATCTGCGGGATTTCATGCTTCATGCACAGCCAGACGCCCTTGAGGTTGATCGCGATAACGCGGTCGAAATTTTCCTCCGTGCATTCGGCCACGTTGGCCATGCGGCCCTCGATACCCGCGTTGTTGTGCGCGCAGTCGAGCCGCCCCCAGGTCTGCACGATTTTGTTGACCATCGCCTCGACCTGCTTGCCGACCGCGACGTCGGCGTGGATGAAGATCGCTTCGCCGCCCGCCGCCGCGATCTCCTTGGCGGTGCGCTCGCCGCCCTCGGGTACGTAATCCGCAATCGCGACTTTCGCGCCCTCGCGCGCAAACGCCATCGCGGTCGCCTTGCCGATCCCCGACCCGCCGCCCGTGACCAGCGCCACTTTGCCTTTGAGATTTGATGCCATCGGTCTTTGCCTCCCGCCTCTTCATCGCGCCTGCGGTTGGTTTAATCAAGAGCCGCAGGTAGCGCCGTTGCCGGCGCCGCCGCGTCAACGCCGCGCGCTCTTGACAGTCGGGCTTTAAAATTACCAAACAGGATCGCTAAATGATGTGGTTCGCCGTTGGAACCCGCGGGATGCGGGCCGGGCAAGGAGGCTTTTACTGCGATGTCGACCGATCATGCTCCCGATCCTGCCGCGATTCGCGCACGGCTGAGCCATCCGGTGATCGATTCCGACGGCCATTGGCTCGAATTCGGACCCGCGATCACTGAATACCTGGAGCGCGTGGGCGGGCGCGGCGTGCTCGACGCGTTTAACGCGCGCAACGGTCGGATCTTGCGCGATCTCGAGCTCGCCCTGGACCAACGCCGCGACACGCGCCGTCCGCAACAGAGCTGGTGGTCCTTTCCGACCCGCAACACGCTTGACCGCGCGACGGCGATGCTCCCGCGCCTGCTCCACGAGCGCCTCGACGAGCTCGGGCTGGACTTCTGCGTACTCTACCCGACCACCGCGCTTGCCGTACCCTTCATCAGCGATGACGAGTTGCGCCGTGCGACCTGCCGCGCCTTCAACACGTTTGCCGCCGAGCAGTTCGCCCCTTATGTCGATCGGATGACGCCGGCGGCGGTGGTTCCGATGAACACGCCGGCCGAGGCGATCGAAGAGCTCGAGCACGTGGCGAAGACGCTCAAGCTCAAGGTGGTCGTGATGGCGAGCGTGATCAAACGGCCGATCCCGGCGGTGGCGCGCCGCTCGCCCGAACTCGCGCGCTACGCGACCTGGCTCGACATGTTCGGGGTGGACAGCGCCTACGATTACGACCCGGTATGGGCCAAGTGCGTCGAACTCGGTATCGCGCCGACTTTCCATTCCAGCGGCCGCGGCTACGGGATGCGCGTGTCGGTGTCGAACTTCACTTACAACCATATCGGACATTTCGCGGTCTCGGCCGAAGCGGTGTGCAAGGCGCTCTTCCTGGGCGGCGTGACGCGGCGCTTCCCCACGCTCAAGATGGCGTTCCAGGAGGGCGGCGTCGGATGGGCCTGCAATCTGTACGCGGATCTCGTCGGACATTGGAAAAAGCGCAACGCCCGCGCGCTGGCCGAGGTCGACCCGGCCAACCTCGACCGCAAGCGCCTGGCCGAGCTGTTCGGCCGCTACGCCAGCCCGGCGTGGGCGGACAAGCTCGAGCAATGGAAGCTGGATGAGGAGGGCGGGTTGCCCGCGATGCCTGGGACGGCGCGTTACGACGACTTCGCGGCGTGCGGAATCGAGCGCGCGGAAGACATCCGTGAGCTCTTCTGCAAAAACTTCCACTTCGGCTGCGAGGCCGACGATCCGATGAATGTGTGGGGCTTCAACGCGCGAGTGAACCCTTACGGCGCGCGGCTCAAGACGCTCTTCGGCTCGGACATCGGCCACTTCGACGTGCCCGACATGCGCGAGGTCCTGCCTGAGGCGCACGAGCTACTCGATGACGGGCTGATTGAGGAGCGGGATTTCCGCGATTTCGTGTTCACCAACCCGGTCGAGTTCTGGGGCGGAATGAATCCGGATTTCTTCAAAGGCACGCGAGTCGAAAAAGCAGCAGCCGCCGCGCTGGCGCAGGCGAATAAAGAGCCAGCCGCAACCGTACCGCGCGCCCCGAAGTAGCGCGGCGACGTGCGCGTCGGGCGCGCCGCGCTCGTTCAGCTTGCCGCCGAGTTCCTCAAACTCGCGGAACGACTCCTTATGCGCGCGTCCTTACGCGACGAAACTATTTCTCCGGGCTCACCGGGTGTGACAGGAACGGGTTGCTGACAATAGTTCCTGTTCCCGTTACCGAGGCGCTTGAGCAGCCCGATTTTCCAGGGCCCTTGGGGCATCCCCAGTAGTTGTCCGTGGCGACCACGGTCCCGCCGCCCCCGTTCTCGACCCCGCTGGCAGAGACGCCCAGCAGGTCATTCAGGAAAACTCCGGCGTCGGTGTCAGTGTTGCCCACCCACACGTCGATGTCTTCATTGGACACCCTGTTCTGGGAGATTATCGTGCCGACGATCGGAGCCGCGGCCCCAAACGGCGCGCCGAAGGCCCCATTGCTGAGCACCTCGATCCCCATTCCCGGTGGCGGCGAGCCAGGCTTGGCCTCTGCGTCGCCGCCGTTGCCACTGATTACATTCTCGATCACGACATTGTGATCGGCGTTGCCGTTTTCGGCGTGTACATGGATGCCAACCCCGGGCTGGCCGTTGTCCTTGATCACGTTGTCGGCAATCAGATTGCCGTAGGCCTTTGTCGCGGAGCCGGGAGGTATACCTGGATTCGCGAACATGCCGGCCCCCGAGGCGCCGTTGTCGTTCAAGACGTTACCGGCCACGTTGTTATGAAACACGCTGCCGCCCGCGCCGCCCGTAGGGCTGCACCCGGTTGCATCAGTGGAGCCGGCGGTGCAGCCGAGGTGGGACGCCAGGGTAACCCCGCAGTCACCGCCGAACGCGCGATTATGGCTGGAGGAGTTGTTGACAATCAGATTGTCGTGACTCGGCCCGGTCTCGTCGGTCGTCAGAATACCGCCGATGTTATCGTGAACCGAGTTGCCCTCGACCACCGAGCTGGTAACGCTGCGCAGATGGATCCCCTCGCCGCAGTCGTCATTGTCATCGGGAAAGTTTCCGGGCCCTCCGGTAAACGCATCCGGACAACAGACTATGATGCCGTTGCCGGGCGGAAGGAACGTCGGGCATGGCGGCGGTCCGCCGGTTCCCCTGGTCTTGCCCATCGCCTGGTCGTTGTTCTTGACCACGTTATGCGCAATCTTAATGTTGTCGCTGTTCTCGATCAGGATTCCTTCGCGGTCGGCGTTCTTGACCACGCAGCCCTCGATCCTGACCTGGTTAACGCCGCTAACGTACACGCCGTGGTCCAAACTCGAGGCGTCGAGTATCACCGACTGCCCATTGTCGGCGTTGCATTCCAGGGTAAGCCCGGTCAGGCTGGAAGCGTTGGGCGCACTGCCCAGTATGGAAGCGACCGAACACGCAGCCGCGCCGCAAGAGGCGCTGTAGGTGCCAGGTTCAATGACAATCACACTGGGGGACGCCGTGACCGAGTCAATCGCGGCCTGAATCGACGACCGACATCCCTTGCTGCCGCGGGGATTAACACAGATCGTGGCGGCGGAAGCGTACGCGCTCAGTCCCACGACGAACCCCGCGAGCAAGACTGCGGCGGCGAAACCGCTCGGACGTCCCCGATGACTCGACTGAATTGCAGACATTGCTTTGTCTCCCGCTTGCGCCAAAAAGAACATTGAAGCTGTTGGCCCGCGCATTTACCACAAGTTGAAGACGCGCGGCAAGCAACCTCGCGATCTTCCGCAGGCTTGCGACTCTTGAATTGGGCGGCGAAGCTTCCACTTGCCGGTGGCTTCCGATGCGTCTTACAGTAGCGACGTGTGGCGCGGCGCGCGCATGGAACCGGCGCTCGGGCCGGCCGTAGCGCGTAGCCGGCAAAAATCGAGGCGTGAATGAAAGTATCGCTCTTTTATCTTCCGTCGGTCGGTAACAAGGCCCAGGTCGAGCAGGGGATGGTCGGTCTCCGCGGCGATCTGTACGACCAGATGCTGCGCGAGGTCTCCGCGCAGGCGCGCCTGGCCGACGATCTCGGCTACGACTCGATCAGCTTCACCGAGCATCACTTTCACGCCGAGGGCTTCGAGCTTTCCAACAACCCGGTGCTGCTCGACCTCTATATCGGGATGCAGACCAAGCGCCTGCGCGTCGGCCAACTAGGCATCGTGCTGCCGGCCAACAATCCCATCCGCGTGGCCGAGGACATCGCGATGCTCGACCACATGACCGGCGGACGCGCCAACGCCGGCTTCGCGCGCGGCTATCAGCGCCGCTGGGTCGACATCATGGCCCAGCAGACCCACGGTATTCATGGCGCGCAGCCGCATCAGCACGACGAGATCGACGCCGCCAACCGCGCCGCGTTCGAGGAATGCTTCCGCATCATCAAGGCCGCGTGGACCCAGGACATGCTGAGCTACCAGGGCAAATACTGGCGCGTACCGCCGGGCGAGACGCCGTGGACCATCGAGGCCACGGCGAAGTGGGGCAGGGGCGTCGAGGACGGCATCGTCAAAGCCGTGAGCGTGGTGCCCAAGCCCGTGCAGAAGCCCCATCCGCCGATCTTCCAGCCCTTCGCGTCCTCCGAACGCAGCATCCGATGGTGTGCGCAGGAGGGCGTGACCGCGGTGATTCCGCCGCTCTTCCCGGCCTTCGAGCGCCAGTTGTGCGACGTCTATGCCGACGTCTCGGGCCGCGCGCCGGGCGAGGGGATGGGTGTGCTGCGCGACGTGATTATCGCCGACACCGACGAGGAAGCGCACGCCATCTGGCACGAGAGCGGATATTTCTGCGGCCGCGAATGGTTTCTCCCGTTCGGCTTCGCCAAGGGGCTGGAGGATCCCAAGACCGGTGAGACGCCTGACCTGTTCGCCAACGGCCTGGCGCTGGTCGGCACGGTCGACACCGTGACACGCCAGGTCGAGACGTTGCTCAAGCGACTTCCGGTCTCGTGGATTTTCGCCTGGATGTACAACGGGCTGATGGCTCACGATCGGCTGATGAAAACCATCGAGCTGTTCGCGACCAAGGTTCTGCCGCGGGTGGCGAACTCCGGCTGAGCCCCCCGCTCAAGCGATTCGGCGCGCCCTCTTGAGCGCCGCCGCCCATTTGGGCCCCCATTCGTCGCCCACCAGATCGACCATGCTCCCGTCCTTGTCGTGGAACCGGTTCGGAATCTGGAAGATTGCGATCATGAGACCGCCTTCCGGGGTCCATGCGGCGTGACGGCTGCCCGCTGGGCGCCAGACGAAATCGCCAGGTCCCGCGGTCAATCCGATTTCGGATCCTTGCTTGTCGACCAGACAGCCCTCGATCACGTAGGTCTGCTCGAGCAGAACGTGTTCGTGGTCAGGCAACTCCGCGCCAGGGTCCATTTTCATCAAGACCGTGAGCAGACCGGATTCCCGGTCGAAGAGCAGCGTCTTCACATATACGCCCGGATATCTGATCGGCTCCCACGGAAGTTCGCTCGCCTGCACCAGGCGCGAGGCGAGCGGTCCGAGGCCCGCGTGATTCTTCGCGTTCGGGGTGAAAGCAGTCATTGTTGCCTCCCTGGGTCTATCCCGTCGCAGCGGCTTCGGTGTTGGCTCAAGTCTTAGTCGATCCTAACGCGGCCGCCCAGAGGCGTTAACCGCGGAGGTTCTGCCAAGATTGATTGCCTGCTCCTGCGGGGTTGTGCGCTCCCGGCGGCATTTGCCTGACTTGGGCTTTCGTGTTAGCGAAGGCGAAAGGATCGTTGCGCGCCGCGAATGCTCGGTCAGAGCGCGGCGCGCGCAAACGACGCTAACCGGAGGGAGATTGCGATGGCCTACGCGGATAACAAGGGAGTCAAACTCTACTATGAGACGTGGGGAAGCGGCGGCGTGCCGATCGTGTTTCTCCATCCGTGGTCGACCAACGGCTATATCTGGTACTTCCAGCTTTTTCATTTCGCCACGACCAACACCTGCCTGACGGTCGACCATCGCGGACACGGCCGCTCCGACAAACCGGCAGGTGGCTATTCAATCCAGGAGCATGCGAGCGACGTGGCCGCGGTGATGGACGCCGCCAAGATCGACAAGGCGGTCATGGTGGGCAACTCGATCGGCGGAATGATCGCGATGCAATTCTGCCTCGCCCGCCCCGAGCGCGTGCTGGGCCTGGTGATTCAGAGCAGCGGCACCGCACTTTCGGAGGGGCTGCCCAAGGAAGTGATGGACTCGATGGTTCGCGATCGCGACGGCACCTTCAACCAGCTCCTGGAGGGAACGGTGTCGGCGCGCACCAAGCGCGAGCGGCCCGAAGTGCTCGACCTGGCCCGGGCGAGCTTCATGCTCGAGTCGAACTGGCCGCGCCACGTCTTCGATTCCGCAATGAAAGACCCCAACGGCGTCTTCAACTGGAATATCAAGCACCGCCTGAAGGACATCAAGCGGCCGACCCTGGTGCTTGCGGGCGAGGAGGACCAGGCGACCCCGGTCGCGGCGAACAAATTCCTCGCCGACAACATCCCGGGCGCCAAGCTGGCCGTGCTCAGGGACATCGGACACTTCTATCAGCTCGAGCAGCCGGCGGCGTTCAACGCGTCGCTCGACGAATTTCTGAAGAGCATCGCGCGCTAGCTCAGAGCCGCGCCGCTCGGGGGAACCGATACGCCATTGCGCATCTCAAATAGCGGCGTGCGCTGCTGGAGGCGCTTGCGATTGCGCGGCGGAGCGCCACGATGGGGTTTTATAGAAATTGGAATAGGATTGGGGTAATCGCAACAACATGGCCTGGCTCTCTGCCAGGCAAGGGGAGTCGAGCATGAGATTCGGACTTCTGATGCTACCCACGGTTCCCGGCACGCTCGAGGAACGCGAGCGGCTGCGTCCAATCGCCGCGCACAACGAGCGCTGGCAAATGATGCTCCAGCAGATTGTCGAGTTCGCCCGCATGGCCGAGGACCTGGGCGTCGAGATGGTCGCTTTTCCCGAGCATCACCTGCACACCGAAGGGCTCGAGGTCGGCAGCGTCCCGCAACTGCACCTGTACGTCGCGATGAATACCAACCATCTGCGCGTCGGGCCGATCGGTTACGTGCTGCCCGGATGGAACCCGTTGCGCCTGGCGATCGAGATCGGATGGCTCGACCAGTTTACCAAGGGTCGCACCTTCGTCGGCTTCGCTCGCGGCTACCAGCATCGATGGCTCAACCAGATGGGGCAGAAGCTGCACGTCTCGGCCACGACCTCCGACCAATCCGAGATCGACAAGACCAACCGCAAGGTGTTCGAGGAAGTCTTCCAGATTCTCAAGCTGGCGTGGGGCGACAAGCCCTTCTCCTTCAAGGGCGAATATTACGAATACCCGTATCCGTACGAGACCGGCACGCCATGGCCGCCGCATAAATGGACCGAACAATACGGCGCGCCCGGCGAGGTCGAGGACGGCAACGTCAGGAAAATCTTCGTCGTGCCCAAGCCCTTCCAGCGGCCGCATCCGCCGCTCTTCCAGGCCTTCTCGGTCAGCGACGAAACAATAGTGTGGTGCGCCAAGCAGGGCATCATCCCGATGACCCTGATTACGCATCCGGACGCGATGGCGCGGGTGGCGAAACTGTTCCAGGACGAATCGGCCAAGGCCGGGCGCAAACTCGAGTTGGGCCAGCGTATCGGCGTGCTGCGGCAAATCTATTTCGGGCAGAACAAAGAGGAGACTTACCGGCTGGCCGAGATGGGGACCGCGGGGGTCGGGTTCGGGAAGTTCTGGGGCCACTTCGGCTTCTTCGAGGCCTTCCGGCTCCCCGGAGACGAAGAAAAATGGCCGCGCGGCAAGGCGTTGGTGCCGCAGAGCGAATGGACCGTCGATCGGATGGATAGGGCGCACTACCTGTTCATGGGATCGGAGTCCGATATCCGGCGCAAGATGGACGCCCTGGTCGAGGCAGCCAATCCGGAGTACTTCTGCTGGAACTTCGACCAGGGAATGATTCCGATGGATGTGATGAAGGATCAGCTACGGACGTTCGGCGAGAAAATCATGCCTCACTATAGGTAGAAGCGGTTGTAGTTGAGTGGTTGGCGGGGCGCCGGACCGTTTGCTCCGGCGCCCCGCTTTGTCTTGCGGACGCGCGTGCGGTGGCGCGGCGCGGGCCTGCTGAGCTACGATTCGCGGCGGACGGGAAATCGTATCTGTTCGGAGGTCCGGATGAATCTCAAAGACGCAGTGGCAGTTATTACCGGCGGCGGTTCGGGATTGGGCGCGGCGACCGCGCATGAATTCGCCGAACGCGGTGCGAAGATCGCGATTCTCGATCTGCCGTCGTCGCCCGGCGTGAAACTCGCCGAGAGCTTCGGCGCCAGGGGGCTGTTCGTCGCCGCCGACGTCACCTCGGGCCCCGAGGTCGAAGCGGCGGTCGCGAAGGCGGCCGAGCACTTCGCCACCGTGCACATCGCGGTCAACTGCGCCGGCATCGGACGCGCGGCGCGCACGCTCTCGAAGGACGGACCGCACTCGCTCGACCTGTTCAACAAGGTGATCCAGATAAACCTGGTCGGGACCTTCAACACGATCCGAATCGCGGCGGCGCGAATGGCGAAGAATCAGCCCAACAGCGAGGGCGAGCGCGGCGTCATCGTCAACACCGCCTCGGTCGCGGCATACGACGGCCAGATTGGGCAGGCGGCTTACGCGGCTTCCAAGGGCGGCGTGGTGAGCCTGACGCTGCCGGTGGCGCGCGACCTGGCCTCACTCGGCATCCGCGTCTGCACTATCGCGCCGGGAATTTTCGAGACCCCGATGCTGGGTCTGCTGCCGGAGCCGGCGCGCAAGGCGCTCGAAGCGTCGATCCCGTTTCCGTCGAGGCTGGGACGGCCGAGCGAGTACGCGGCGCTCGCGCGCCATATCGTCGAGAACACGATGCTCAATGGCGAGACGATCCGGCTCGACGGCGCGCTCCGGATGGCGCCGCGTTAAGGCCGCGCGTCAGCTTGGGAATCTTTAGGGACCCTCACCCACACCCTCTCCCGCAATTGATGCGGGCGAGGGCTCAGGAAAAAGCGTAGGCGAATTGGATGTCCGTTCATCTGCGCATGCCGCGGGCGAGGGCTCAGAAAGAGCCTCGTAGGTAAAGCCGGATGCGGAGCTTCTGCTTCGCGTGGGCGAAGTCGATCCGAAGAAACGCGTTTACGGGCTGGAGGTGTCCGGCGGTGGAACGGCGTCGGGAGGGCCCGCTTCGGGAGCGCTCGCATCCGGAGAACCGGCGCCGGTAGTTCCCACATCGGACGCGGCCGCCCCGGGCGCGGTCATCTCGGGTATAGTGCCCTCAGGACTCACCGGCATAGGCTCGGGCGGCATCGACAGTTCAGGCGCGTCGGCGCCGATCGGAATTATCAGCATGCCTTGCTGGTAGTGCGGTCCGCCAACGATCAGAACGCCATGATTGCGCAGCTTCACGTCCGTGGTCATCATCGGCCGCGCGCCCTGAAACAGCATCAACTCCATCGCGATCATGTCGTCGTTCACGGCGCTCGGCTCGACCTGCACGATCCATCCGCCCGGCAGTGAGAACGCCGTCGTCCGTCCGCACTCGGTGCGGCCGATCTGATGGCTGACCAGGCGGTAGGTCGTATAGCGGAAGAGCGACTCCAGCCGCGCGCCCATCGGCAACAGCCGCTCGTCGACTCCCAGCCCCGTATCCGACGCGATTACTTCGTCGACACGCAGCATGATCACCCGATGACGCTTCAGCGCTTTGGCTTGCGCCTTGGCGTCCTGACCGCCTGACGCCTGAGGCGTCTGCGGTTGCGCGGCCGGAGTGGGTTGCGCCTGGGCTCCGATCGCGAATGCCACTACCAAAAGCGCGGTCAGTGAAGGAATCGTCAAACGATGCATATTCAGGGTTGTTGATCGGGCAGCCAGATCACGGTGGTATCCTGGCTTGGCTCGCTCCATACGGCTACGTCAGGGTTGGAGGTTTCCAGCTTCGAGATTATCGTACTCGGCTCGGCGCTGGCCGCCGCCGCCAAGGCCGCGGGTAGCTTGTCTCCGTCGCGTGCGAGCGTGCGAGTGTCGCGCTCCGCTACCCGAATATCGTGGCTTCCCGCGCCGATCAGGTTACGCGCAAACGGACTGGTGATAACGACCGTCAGTATCGCCGCGGCCGCCATCGCGAACGCCATGGCGGCGGTAGTGCCGAAACGCTCCCGCTCAGTCTCGAACCAACAGCCGAGGCGTACGCGAAGTGGCGGGCGCAACTGCTCGATCCGGGCCTGCACCGCCATCGCAAAGCCGTCGAGCGCCGGAACTGGCGCGGCGTCGCGCAGCAGACGGCCCAGGGTCGAATAGCCAGCCAGCGTCCCTTCACAAGCCTTGCAACTTGCGAGATGGCGGGCGACCTCCTGCATCTCATGCGGCTCGAGTTCGCTGTCCTCGAAGCCACCCAGGAGCGGGGCGATTTCGCTACATTGAGCCATGGTGCCTGGAGCCATAATATCGGGAGCCATTATGCCCTAGTCCTCGGCAAAATCCTTGAGGATTTCGCGCAGGTGGTTGCGGGCATAGTGCAAACGGCTCATTACGGTTCCTCGTGGGCATTGCAACACGTCGCTTATTTCATCGTACGAGAGCCCTTCTACCTCACGCAGAAGTATCGCGGCCCGATGTTCCGGCGTCAACTGTTCGAGCGCATCCCTGATGCGCTGAGCCAGTTCGCTCCGTTGCGCTTCCTTGAACGAATCGCCGAGTTTACTCGGCAGCCGCTGGATCTCCGTTTCGGCTTCCTCGCCGCGCATCGTCGGATGGCGCCGCTCGCTGCGACGGAAATCAATCGCGATGTTGGCGGCAATCCGGTACAGCCAGGTCGAAAAGCTCGAGCGCGATTCGAACTTGCCGATGTTCGCGTAAGCACGAATGAAGGTCTCCTGAGCCAGCTCAAGCGCATCCTCCTGGTTATGAACTACCGCCATCGCAACGCCGACGACCCGACGCTGATAGCGTTCGACCAAGATGCCAAACGCCTTGGTGTCCCCGGTTTTGGCCCGCTCAATGAGCTCGGCTTCGTCTCCGTCATGGCGGTTTGGCTTGTTCAATAGGTTAGACGCGGGTCATCAGGCAAAATTCAGCCGATTATCCTCGACGGCCCTCCAGCGCGGCCCAATTGGGACCCCATTTGAGTTCAACTTTGAGGGGAATCCGCAGTTCCGCCACCCCTTCCATCTCGCGGCGGGCGGCCTCCGATACCGGCTCGCGCTCGGCGTGCGGCAATTCCAGGAGCAGCTCATCATGGACCTGAAGGAGCATCCGCGCTGCCCATTTTTGCTCTTTAATCGCCCCGTCCAGGCGGATCATCGCTAACTTGATGAGATCGGCAGCCGTCCCCTGCAGCGGCGTATTGACCGCGATTCGCTCCGCCTGGGCCCGCGCGCCGCCTTGCGGCGAGTTCAGCTCGGGCAGGTAGCGACGCCGCCCGTACATCGTGGCCACCCAGCCCCGCTCGCGCGCCTGCGACAACGACTCCTCCAGGTAGGCATGAACGCCGGGGAGCCGCTCGAAGTATCGTTTGATGTATTCCGAGGCCTCCTTGAGGCTGATTCCAAGCTCGCCCGCGAGTCGCTGCGGACCCATCCCATAAATGATCCCGAAATTGATTACTTTGGCCAGGCGTCGCGCCTCGGCGTCCACCTCATCGGGCCGGCGCCCCAGCACTTCGGCGGCGGTGCGGGCATGGATGTCCTCGCCGCGGCGAAAGGCGTCGATGAGGGTCGGGTCGCCAGAAAGATGGGCCAGCACGCGCAGCTCGATTTGCGAGTAGTCGGCCGAGAGCATCAGGCATCCCGGAGCGGCGACGAAGGCGCGCCGGATGCGGCGGCCCTCCTCGGTGCGGGTGGGGATGTTCTGCAGGTTGGGATCGGTCGAGCTCAGCCGGCCGGTCGCCGTCAGCGCCTGATGGAAGGAGGTATGGAGCCGCCCGGTTGCCGGGTCGATAAGTTGCGGCAGAGCGTCGCTGTATGTCGATTTGAGTTTCGCGATCGCCCGATACTCCAGCAGTTGGCGGGGCAGCGGATGGACCGCGGCGAGCTTCTCCAGCGTGTCGGCGTCGGTCGAGAATCCGCCTCGGGTTTTCTTGAGCCCCTTGGCCGAGAGCTTGAGATCGTCGAAAAGCACCTGGCGCAGTTGAATCGGTGAGTTGAGGTTGAATTGGCGGCCGGCCAATAGATAGCAATTCCGTTCCATGTGCTCGAGCTTCGCGCCCAGCTCGGCTGAGATGGCTTTGAGCGCCTCGCCGTCGACCGCGATTCCCGTCTCCTCCATTTCGGCCAGGATGCGTGCGACCGGCAGCTCGATATCGCTGAACAGCGACTCGAGACCGTTCTCCGCGAGCTTCGGCATCAACACCTTGCGCAGCGCGGCGATCAATTCCGGCTCGGATCCGGGCTCGCGATTGCCGCCGAGCGGCGCCAGGTAGTCGTGGTAGAGATTGGTGAGCGACGGTTCGGGCCGCCCCGGATTGACCAGGAACCCGGCCAGCATCGTGTCGAAGTCGACGCCCGCAAGCGCGACGCCGTAGCGGCTCTTCAAGCGCCGCAGATGCTCCTTCAGATCGTGGCAGATCTTGGGCGGAGTTGCCGCGCCGAGCAGCGGAGCTGCCGCCGCGATGCTCGCGGCCGGCAGCACGTAGGTTTCGGTCTCGCCCTCCGCGCCAATCTTCAGGCGTTCGCTCTCGGCGGAGCTTGCCGCCGCGCTCGCTTTCGCATCGCCGCCGGTCTTTTCGGTACGACTCGATTTGGCGCCACCGCTAAAATCTAATGAACCACTGGCTGCGCGCGAACCACCGGCTTCGCGCGAGCCGTCGGTTTCCAGATCATCCCTAACTGCGTCGGCGAGATTCTCACCGGCTTCCAGATGAAGCGCGAGGCGCGGCGCGCGTGCGAGCCGCGCGATCAGCGCGGCCACCTCGCCGCTTTTGACCTCGCGCTCGTGGCGCTGCGCACCGCCCATCGGCAGCGCCGCCTGCGCCGGCGTCAATTCGTTGAGTAGGGAGTGGAACTCCAGCTCGCGCAGCAACTCGCTCACCGCGCGCTCGTCGATGCCGGGCCAATCGAGATCGTTGACGTCCGCCTCGACCGGCGCGCCGGTCTCGATGCTGACCAGCTTGCGCGCAAGCTCGGCGTCGGCGCGATGCTCGGCCAGCAGCGTGGCGATTCTTTTCGCGCCGCGCAGCCCCGGGATTGTTTCGACCTGCGCGAGGTTGGCGTAGAGCTTGTCGAGCGAGCCGAAGTGCTTGATCAGCGCGGTCGCGGTTTTCTCGCCGATACCGGGGACGCCCTTGACGTTGTCGATCGAATCGCCCATCAGCGCCATCACGTCGATCACCGCGGAAGGATCGACCCCGAGCCGCGCGCGCACTTCGCGCGCGTCGACGCGCCGGTCGCGCATCGTGTTCCACAGCGTCACGTGCGGGCCGACCAACTGCATGAAGTCCTTGTCCTCGGTGACGATCACAGTGTCGAAGCGCTTGGCCGCGGCGCGCCCGGCGAGCGTGCCGATAACGTCGTCGGCCTCGAAGCCCTCGAGCACCAGGCTCTTGATGCGAAAGGCCTCGACCGCGCGCAGGATGTACGGGATCTGCACGGTCAGATCGTTGGGCGCCTCGACCCGGTTGGCTTTGTAGGACTCGAAAAGGTCGTCGCGGAAAGTTTTGCGCGGTGAATCGAAAACCACGGCGATATGCCGCGGGCGCTCCTCCTTCAGCAGCTTGAGGAGCATGCGGATAAAGCCATAGACGGCGTTGGTGGGCAGCCCGCGCGAATTGTTGAGCTGCGGCAGAGCGAAGAACGCGCGGAAGATATAGCCCGAGCCGTCGATCAGATACAGTGTCGGCCGTTCCTCAGCCATCGGCGTGTGAAACTATCCCAAGCCGTCGTCAAAGCAAAACCGCGGTGCGTATGCCGTGCCTTATATTGACAGCTTGCGTCAGTGCGGATTAACTAATCCATTGCTCGGCTGGAGCAAGATTGAATCTTCGGGAGTTTTCCGTCGTCAAAACCCGTTAGGATTGGGGGGCCGCGTAGCGGCTGCCGCCGAGGCGATCCGCATGATCGAGGTAAAAAACCTGACTAAGCGCTACGGTGACTTCGTTGCCGTGCGTGACGTCTCCTTCAAGGCCGAGCAGGGCTCGATCCTGGGCTTCCTGGGTCCCAACGGCGCCGGTAAGACCACTACGATGCGGATCATCACCGGTTTCATGCCGGCGACGGTCGGCACCGTGCTGGTCGACGGCCTGGATATCTTCAGCGAGTCGCTGGAGGCGCGCCGGCGCATCGGCTATTTGCCCGAGACTCCGCCGCTGTACTCGGACATGCGCGTGGAGGCCTACCTGCGCTTCGTCGGCAAGCTGCGCGGATTGCGCCGCTCGGACGTTGACGACGCGGTCGAGCGCGTGCTCAAGATTTGCGGCCTCTCCGACATGGCCCATCGCATCTGCGGCCAGCTTTCCAAGGGCTACCGCCAGCGCGTGGGCCTCGCGCAGGCGATCATCCACAATCCGCCGGTACTGGTGCTCGACGAACCGACCATCGGACTCGATCCGCGACAGATCCACGAAATCCGCGGACTGATCCACGGCCTGGCCGGCCAGCATACCATCGTGCTCTCGACGCACATCCTGCCCGAGGTCTCGCAGATCTGCGACCGCGTTGTGATCATCAACGCCGGCCGCGTGGTGCTCGAGGAGAGCCTGAGCAGCCTGGCGGCCGGCAAGTCGCTCGAGGACGTATTCCTGGAGGCCATTTCGAAAGAGGAGGGGCACGAGGTCGCGGAGGCCCAGGAGACGCTGGAGGAGGTTGGAGCGGGGCATGGCTAGGCGTTCGAAGGCCCCGGCTGAGTAACATGAGAAACGCACTGACGATTGCGGGCAAGGAGCTGTCGAGTTACTTCGTGCAGCCCGTTGCCTACGTGGTGCTGACGGTCTTCGTGCTGTTGGCCGGATGGTTTTTCTTCGCGCTGCTCAAGCAGTTCGACGAGATGGTGCAGGTGTATTCGGCGATGTCGAGCGCGCAGGCGCTGGAGCATCTCAACCTTAACGCCCGCGTGATCGATCCGCTGCTGCACAACATGTCGGTGGTGATGGTGATCCTGGTGCCGGCGATCACGATGCGCGCGTTCGCCGAGGAAAAGCGGACCGGCACCTACGAATTCCTGCTGACCGCACCGATCCGCACCGGCGAAATCGTCGCCGGCAAATTCATCGCCGCCTCGGTCTTCATCCTGATTATGGTCGCGCTCATCTGGATCTTCCCGATCATCCTGATGGTGTTCGGCGATCCGGAGGTCGGGGTGATGGGCGCGGGCTACGTGGCGCTGGCTCTGCTGGGCGTGTGTTTCGTGGCGATCGGGCTGTTCACCTCCTCGCTCACGCAAAACCAGATCATCGCGGCGATAAGTTGCCTCGGCATCCTGCTCCTGCTCTACGTGATTTCATGGCCGTTGCCGTCGGGGGGCGGGATTCTTGGCGACTTGCTGCGCTACCTTTCGCTGCCCCAGCATTTCGGCCAGATGGTGTCCGGCGTGATCGACACCAGCGACCTGGTCTATTTCTGCACCATGATCTTCGTGGCTTTGTTTCTGACCCAGCGCTCGGTCGAGTCGGCGCGTTGGCGGTAGGGTAGGGCGGAGCGCAGCAGCATGCAACGCAGCATGGCATCGGCCGGCCTGATTGGCCTGGTCTTCCTGTTTTTCGCGCTGGTGGCCTATCTGACCGGCGCGCGGCTGTACTTCCTGCTCAACCTGCTGTTGGGGGTGCTGGCGATCGTGCTGTGGGCGACCTCCAGCCGCGACAGCTTCGGCACCCTGATGGGCCATCGCGCGACCCGCTACGGGGCCAACGCGTTGGTCTACTCGATTGGTTTCGTCGCCCTGCTGGTCGCGATCAACTACATCCTCGCGCTGCACCATCGCCGCTTCGACCTCACCACCGAGCGCGTCTTCAGCCTCTCACCGCAGTCGGTCAAGGTGGTAAGCACGCTCAAGCAACCGCTCAAACTCTACGGCTTCTTCCAGGGCGGCCGTGACGCGCAGGGCGAGGCGCTCTACGAGTCCTACACCTACATCTCGCCCAAGATCACTTTTCAGTTGATCGATCCGGAGAAGAACCCCGAGATCGCGACCCGCTACAACGTCACGCGGATGCCCACGACCCATATCCAATACGGTGACCAGGGCACCAACGTCAGCGAGACGACCGAGCAGGCGATCACCAACGGCATCATCAAGGTCACCAGCTCGAGCACCAAGGGTGCCTGCATCCTGCAGGGCCATGGCGAACCCGCGATCGATGACACAGATAACGCCGGCGGTTTCGGCCGCGCCGCCCAGGCGCTGGCGGGCGAGAACTACGATGTCAAGCCGCTGACCTTGATGACCTCGCCCAAGGTGCCACCGACCTGCGTAGTGGTGATCGTGGCCGGGCCGGTGAAGCCGATGTTCCCGGCCGAAGTGGACGCGATCGACAGCTATCTCAAGAACGGCGGCCGGGCGCTGGTGATGCTGCGGCCGCCGCGGCCCGACCAGCCCGGCGTGCAGACCTCGCTTATCAACATGGTCAGCCAGTGGGGCCTCACGGTCGGCGACGATATCGTGCTCGACCAGGAGCTGCACCTGTTCTCGGGACCGACGCTGGGGCTGAGCCCGCTCGTCGAGCTCTACCCGCCACATCCGATCACCCGCGGGTTCACCAAGCGCACGTTGTGGCCGATGGTGCGTTCGGTCGAGCCGGTCAAGGACATCAAGCCCGGGTTGCAGGCGTGGCCGCTGGCGCAGACCAGCGACACCTCGATCGCCGCGACCGAAGTCGAAGCGATCTTCAAGGAGCAGAAATTCAAGGCCGGACCCAAGGATCGTAAAGGACCAATCACGGTGGCCGACGCGGTCGACGCCGACAACAAGAAGCTCAAGTGGGGTACGGGCGATGGACGGCTGGTGGTCTACGGCAGCACCGATTTCGCCGACAACCAGACCCTCTCGCAGGTTTTCAACCAGGACTTCTTCCTCAATACGGTCGACTGGCTGGCCGGCGAGACCGCGACCATCGCGATTCGTCCGCGCACGCTGCGCGCCTCGCGCGTCAGCCTGACCGTCAACCAGTTCAACAGCGTCTTCGTCTTTTCGGTGCTGCTGCTGCCCGAGTTGCTGCTGATATTGGGAATCGTGGTGTGGTGGGAGCGGCGTAACTGACGCCGCGAGAGGATCCTCGGTCCACGTTCTTCGATGCGTCTGCGCAATACGATCATCGTTCTGATCCTGCTGCTGGTGTTCGGCGGTTATTCGCTCATCATCCTGCTCGGCTCGCGCCCGGTGCCGCCGCCGACCCTGCTCAATCTCGACCACAAGCACATCAGCGGCATCGACCTGCGCTATCCCGACCGCGAACTCGAGTTGGTGCGCAATCCCAACCACACCTGGAACATCCTCAAGCCGATCAAGACCGATAGCGACCAGGGCGCCGTCGACGGCCTGACCGAAACCATCGCCAACGCCCAACTCACCAGGACTATCGAAGAGAAGCCCGATAGCCTGAAACCTTTCGGCCTCGACAAGCCCGCGGTGACGCTTACCGTAACCACCGACAACAAGGGCGTGCTTCCGGCGCTGCTGGTCGGGCGGATCAGCCCGGTCAGCAACGCCGTCTATGTGAAACTCGCCAATCAGCCGGCGGTGCTGATGACCACCGGCGATTTTGTCGGCGCGATCACCAAGAACGTCAACGACTTGCGCTCGCACGAGCTGATGACCTTCAACATGGACGACGCGGATCAGATCGTGTTGCGCAGCGGAGTCAACCAGCCGATCGAAATCGATCGGCAGGGCGGGCAATGGCGGATCGTCGCGCCGGGACACTATGCCGCCGACTCCGACACGGTCGCGCAGATCCTGACCGCGCTGGTCGACGCGCGTATCGCCGACTTCGTCACCGACGCGCCCACGGATCTCGGCCAGTACGGGCTCAAGAACCCGCAGATCGAAGTCAGCGTCTACAGCGGCAGGAACAAGACGAGGTACTCGCTGCTCTTTGGACTGGAGCAGCCGCAGGCCTCCAAGAAAGCGGTCTACGTCAAGCGCGGCGACGAAGCTTCCGTCTACACCGTGGAAGACGCGCTGCTGACCAAGGTCAACCTGGGGCTGTTCGATTTGCGCGACAAGACCGTGATGGGTTTCGACCCGCTCAAGGTCGGGCGGCTCGAGATCGAAAATCACGGCAAGCAGTTCACGCTCTCACGCGATGCGGCCGGTAAATGGCAGGTGACGAACGCCGGCAAGAGCTCGCCCGCCAATGGACAGGCGGTGCAGACCTTCCTTGATGAGCTGGCGAATCTCAAGGGCGACAAAATCGTCCAGGACCCGATGACCGATCCGCGGAGGTTCGCGATGGATAAGCCGACCGAGCAGATCGTGGTCTTCGGCAAGGACGACAAGCAGATCGGTACCGTCAAACTCGCCCAGGTTCAGAATCAGGTCCAGACGCCCGCGACGCCTTCGCCTGACACCGATACGGAGGAGTCAAAGGCGAAGACCGAACGGACCGTGATGCGAATCGAAAACTACGCGACCTCGAGCGCCGGTACGACAGTTTACAGCCTGCGCGAGCCCGACTTCAGCCAGTTCGACATGAGCGGGGATCAGTTCGAGGCAACCCAGCCGCTCGCGGCGCCGGCGCCTCCGAAAAAATAAACGCGGATCGTGCGGCGCCGCCGCCGGTTTCAGCCCTCTGCGATCACGTGCGCCATCGCGCTCGCCGCGGTGTGCGTGATGCTCAGGTGGAAGACCGTGATGTGCTTGCGGCGCGCATACTCGGCCGCCTTGCCCGAAAGCACGATCGTCGGTGCATGGCCGCGCTCGCGCACCACTTCTATGTCGCGCCAACCGACGTTGCGGTTCCATCCGGTACCCATCGCCTTCATCGCCGCCTCCTTGGCGGCGAAGCGCGCGGCGTAGCTCTGGTAGCGCGGCCGCCCGCGCGATTCGCAGTAGGCGACTTCGCGCTCGGTATAGACGCGGGCGCGGAAGCGCGCGCCGGTGCGCGGATGGTTGAGCGCGCGCTCGACGCGCTCGACCTCGATCAGGTCGACGCCGGTGCCAAGGATTCCCATCCCGCCGCAATCTTAGACCGGCGCGCGCCGGTGAAGAAAGGAGCCGTTCGCCAACTTGCGGCGGATCGCGGCGCAATTCTATTGTTCATCCAGGATCCGCGGGCAGGAGAACCAGATGGCGAAGCTCAAAACGACCGTCAACAAAGTGAAGTGCATCTCGAGCGAAGACTGCGTCGAATCGGCGCCGGGCGTCTTCCGGCTCGACGCCGAGGGTAAGTCGGAGGTTTACAATCCGGCCGGAGCGCCTGACGCCGCGATCATGGCGGCCGCGCGCGCGTGTCCCGCCAAGGCGATAATCGTAGTCGACGAAGAAACCGGGACACAGTTATTCCCGCCACTCAAAAAGTAGCCGCGCGACGCCGCCGCGCGCCGGGCGAACTCTATCTCGCGCAGACCGGCGACCTCGCGGCCGTAGACGCGATGCTTGCCGCGGCCGGCAAAGATGGCGGATTCATCGCGGGCGGCCTCGATGCGCCCGGCGCATGCTGGATCGCCGCGTCGGTCGGCGAGGCGATCGCCGGCGTCGCCGGAATCGAGACCATCGTGGACGCGGCGGTGATACGCTCGCTCGCGGTGGCCGAGGCGATGCGCCGGCGGGGGATCGGAGCGGCGCTGGTCAAGGCGGCGCGCAAGGCGGCGCATACGCGGGGCGCGCGGCGGCTCTACGCGCTCGGCCGCCGCGGCGAGGAATATCTGCTCCGCTTCGGATTCGAGCGGGTGGCGGCCGCCGGGATGATCGATGATCTCGCGGGCACCTTCACCGCCGATTATCTTCGCGCCCATCCTGACGAGCTTGCGCGGATCGATTCGCTGCGGCTCGATATCTCGCGCGACGGCGTAATCGAGCGCTGAGTTTCAATCCTGCGTTCATTAACCTCTCCTTGACCGAGGTGAGGTCGCCGCGAGCGTCGCGAACGGCGGGAGAGATTATATTTCCGACTCGCTATTGCGGCGGTGAGTTGGGGTACAGAAGCTCGTACGATCGCTCTGTGCGGAACTTGACCGCGGCCGGCTCGTCGGGCTGCTCGTTGCTCGGCCCCAGATCGAGAATCATGCACTTTACCGAGCCGCCGCCTTTGGCCAGGAATTCGCTCACATCGACCAGCACCGGCTCGACCCCGCGCTCGCGCACTTCGGCGAGCAGCTCGTCGCTCACGCCTTCGGGCATGAACAGGAAGAGCCTGCCCTCGTAGTCCACCTGGAACGAGTTCGCCGCGTAGAGCGCGGCGTCGGACTGCGCCAGCTCGATCAGGTTGCCGCGAAACTCGCCGCACAGGCGCTCGCGCGACGGCGCCGTCAGGCCATCCATGTAGGCGAGCAGAAACTGGCGGCGGGAGCCGAACGAACAGAGCACGGTGTCACCGTGATAGTGCGCTTCCAGACACAGCTCCAGCGGGAGTAACTCGAAGGGGAGTGCCGGACGGTCCTTCACGATGCGCCCGAGTTCGTGCGCTGCCTCAGCCTCGGAACGGAAGCCATAGACGCGCCGCCATGGCGGAATGCCCAGTCGCGGCACGAAGCGCTGGCGCTCGACGCGCCCATGAGTGAAAAGCATGAAGCGCCCGGCGGGAAAAAAATCGGCCTCGCCCTCGAAGCGCGCCGCGACGCCGACGCATCGATAACCCATCGCTTCAAGGAATGGGCGGTAGACCTCGCGCTCGCGAGCGCGCGTCGGGAGCAGGTGCGCGAGATGGAAGACCTTCGCGCCGCCGGGCGCGCCGGCGAGCGGATACAGAAAGCCGGCGTTGGCGGGATAGACCAGCCCGCTCATTCCCTGGTGCGGCTCGATCACGCATACCTCGGCGCCGTGCGCGATGAGCGCGCGGGCAAGTCCGTGCCATTGCTTGCGCGCCCGGTCGGCGTCGACGGACTTCCTGACGCCCAGCGCGTTGCGGGTATGCGGATTGGCGCCGCCGAGCACGGAGAAGTACGTGGGATCGCCCATCAGGATGGTTCGCGACATCGAGACAAGCTCCGTCGTGGCGACGGCGGGTGAGCGTGCGGTGGCGCGCATGATAGTACGCGCGCCATCGCACGCTCGGTCGCAGGCGGGCGCGGCAAAGCCGCGTCTACTTGCGGTCGAGTTCGGTCAGCAATTCGATCTGCGGCTTCTCAGCCAGCAGATTGGCGATTCGCGCGCCCATCTCCTTCATGTGGTCGGTCTTGCGATGCGCGGCGAAGGCGGCATCGTCCGTGTAGGTCTCGTACCACACGAAAGTTGTCGGATCGTCATTGGACTTGTGCAGAATGTAGGTGAGGCAGCCGGGCTCGGCCGCCCGCACTTTTTTGATCATGTCGCGAAAGGCATCCTCGAGCGCCTTCTCGGACCCCGGTTTGGCTTTGATCTTCGCAATCAATGAAAACGACATGGCTTTCTCCTTGGATTTCTCCCCTGGCTGGGGCAAATCACGCCGCACCGCGCCGGGGGCGACCATCCGCGACAGCGCTAGGGCGTGCAAGCCTCGTCATAGTTGGACGCGGCGCCTTTTACAAGGCGTCGCGCCCGCGATCGAAATCGGCTTTGCGCTTGAGCCGCGCTTCGCGCAAGATTTGGTAGGCGGGAATGCCGAAAAAAGTTCGGTTCCCGATCAACTGATTCAGCGGAGCGCATAAAGCGATGATCGGTTTCGAGCTTACCGAAGAGCAGTCGGATTTGCGCCGCCTGGCGCGCGAGTTTGCCGAGCGCGAGATGATTCCGCGCGCCCGCGAATACGACGAGCAGGAAACCTTCCCGCGCGAGGTGTGCGAGTTGGCCTTCAAGGCCGGCCTGATGAACCTCGGCGTGCCGCGGGAGCAGGGCGGCCCCGGACTCGATATCCTCGACGCGACCATCATCATCGAGGAGCTGAACTACGGATGCTCCGGGATGGCCAACGCGATAGGCGCCAACGAACTGGCGACCTTGCCGCTGGTGGTGGCAGGCAACGCCGAGCAGAAATCGACCTACCTCGGATGGCTGGTCAAAGAACTGACGCTGTGCGCGTTTGCGATCACCGAGCCGGGCGCCGGCTCCGACGTGGCCGCGATGAGCACTAGCTACCGGCGCCAGGGCGACTCCTTCGTGCTCAACGGCACCAAACATTTCATCTCGAACGGCTCGATGGCCGATTGGTACGTGACCTTCGCGACCTCCGACCGCAAACTCAAGCACAAGGGCATCTCGTGCTTCGTTTTTCCGGCCAATCTTCCCGGAATCACCCGCCGGCGCATGCACGGCAAGCTCGGGCAGCGCGCGGCCGACACCGGCGAGATCGTTTACGACGAGTTGCGCATTCCCACGAGCGCCCTGGTTGGCCGCGAGGGCGAGGGCTTCAAGTACGCGATGGCGACGTTCGATCGGAGCCGTCCCGAAATCGGCGCGATCGCAACCGGCATCGCCCAGCGCGCGCTTGACGAGTGCGTGAAATACGCACAGCAGCGCCAGGCCTTCGGCCAGCCGATCGCAAACTTCCAGGCGATCCAGTTCATGATGGCCGACATGGCGGTGGCGGTCGAAGCGATGCGCCTGTTGACCTACAAGGCGGCATGGCTGGTCGATCGCGGCGAGAGCCCCAACGCGATTTCGAGTTACGCCAAGCTCTACAGCGCGGACGCCTGCATGAAGATCACCACCGATGCGGTGCAGATCTTCGGCGGCTACGGCTACATGAACGACTATCCGGTGCAGAAGCTGATGCGCGACGCCAAACTGCTGCAAATCTACGAAGGCACCTCGCAGATCCAGCGGATGGTGATCGCGCGGAGCCTGCTCAAGCAGTAGACGTGCGTGCGTTGCCGGCGCTCGCGCGCCTGGTGGTCTCTTTATCTTTCTCTACTTGTCCACGGATGACGGACGTAGCAGCGAGCTGCTGATATAGGCCGCCAGCGCGCGCGGCGTAAACCTGGTTGCGATCGCCATCGCGTTGTTGATCGCCCCCGCCACGCACAGCGAACGACCGCTGGCCGCCGCCGCAATCGCTTCGTTGACCACCCGATCCGCCTCGGTCCATATGAAAGAAGGAAAGCGCATCCGCTCGTTGTTCGCGACTTTCTGAAACTCGGTGCGCACCGGCCCCGGACACAGCGCCATCACGGTCACGCCCGTGCCTCTGAGTTCCGCCGCCACCGCTTCGCTGAAGCTGAGCACGAAGGCCTTGGTGGCGCCGTAGGTCGCCATGTAGGGCGTCGCCTGGAACGCCGCGGTCGAGGCGACGTTGATTACCGTGCCGCCCCGCCGCTCGACCATCGCGGGCACAAACAGGCGGGTCATCGCCATCAGCGAGGTCACGTTGAGTTCAATCTGTTCGAGTTCGCGCTCCAGTGGCAGATGGTGGAATCTCCCGGTGGTGCCGAAGCCGGCATTGTTGACCAGGTAGTCGACCTGGACGCCGTCGGTGGTGAGCTGCTGATGCAGCGCGGCCGGCGTCTCGCGCTGAGTGAGGTCGGCGCGAATGATGCGCACCGCGCCGGCTCCCGCGGAGCGTGCGCGGCCGGCAACCGCGGCCAGGCGATCCTCGCGCCGCGCCGTCAGTACGAGATCGTAATGTTCCCGCCCGAGCGCATAGGCGAACTGCTCGCCGAGCCCGCTCGAGGCTCCGGTGATTAGCGCGGTTGGCAAGTTCTGTTCCTCCGTCTCTTCGAGAAAATCGAGATCGGCGTGGGTCACCGTTTCAGCGCGTTTTCAGGTGGACACGAGACCGAGTTCCTTGCGGAAGTGCTCGATGGTCATGGCGAGGCCCTGGCGCAGGGGAATTTTCGGCGCCCATCCCAAGGTTGCCTTGGCCAGACTGATGTCCGGGCGGCGGCGCACCGGGTCGTCGGGCCGCGCGGGATGATACGCGAGCTTCGAGCCGCTGCGCGACAGTTCGATCGCGAGCGAGGCGAGCTCCAGGATGGTGAACTCGTCGGGATTGCCGATATTGACCGGCCCAGTGAGCCCCTCCGCGTTCATCATCCGCACCAGCGCCTCAATGATGTCGTCGACGTAGGCGAACGATCGGGTCTGCTTGCCGTCGCCATAGATCGGAAGTTCTTCGCCGCGCAGTGCGGCCACGCAGAAATTCGACACCACCCGGCCGTCGTTGATCGCCATCCGCGGTCCGTAGGTGTTGAAAATGCGCACGATGCGGATGTCGACGTTGTTCTGGCGATGGTAGTCCATCATCAGGCACTCGGCCACCCGTTTGCCTTCGTCGTAGCAGGAGCGCACGCCGATCGGGTTGACGTGGCCCCAGTAGCTTTCGGTCTGCGGATGCTGCTCGGGGTCGCCATAGACCTCGCTGGTCGAGGTCAACAGCATCCGTGCGCGCACGCGCTTGGCCAGTCCGAGCATGTTGATCGTGCCCATCACGCTGGTCTTGATGGTTTTGACCGGGTTGTACTGGTAGTGCACCGGCGAGGCCGGGCAGGCGAGATGAAAGATGCGGTCGACCTCGAGCAGGATCGGCTCGACGATGTCGTGGCGGATGAACTCGAAGCCCGGATGGTCCTGAAGATGCTGGATGTTGGCGCGCTTGCCGCTGAAGAAGTTGTCCAGGCAGATGACGTCGTGCCCGTCGCGCAGCAGCCGCTCGCACAGATGCGATCCCAAAAATCCCGCGCCGCCCGTCACCAGTGCTCGCACGTCTCGTCCTCCGTTGGAGGGATTCTAAAGGATTGGCCGCGCGCGCGGAAGCTGGCTCCCGGCGCCGCGCGGCGTCAGCGGCGGTTTTCGCGCACGAGGGCCAGCACGGATTCGATCACGTAAGCGACGTCCTCGTCGCTCATCGCAGGGTAGATGGGCAGCGAGAGGCATCGGCTGTACACGTCCTCGGCGACCGGAAAATCGCCGGTGCGATAGCCGTAACGCTCCTGGTAAAAATGCATCGTGTTGAGCGGGATGCAGTGCACCGAGGTTCCTACGCCGCGCTCGCGCAGAAGTTCGACGACCTGCGCGCGCCCGACTCGGAGCTGCTCGGGATGCAACCGCAGCACGTAGAGATGCCAGGCGTGCTCGATTCCCGGCTCCTCGTACGGCACCTGGAGCGCGGGCTCCGCGCGCAGCGCCTCGCTGTAGGCGCGCGCGATCGCCGTGCGCCGGCGCATGAATTCGTCGGCGCGCGCAAGCTGCGCGACACCGATCGCGGCGTGCACGTCGGAGAGGTTGTACTTGAAACCGGTGTCGTGAATTTCATAAAACCACGAGCCGCCGCGGTCGTAGCGCTTCCAGGCGTCGCGATTCATCCCGTGCAGGCTCGCGACCGCGATGCGCTCGGCCAGCACGTCGTCCTCGGTCGTCACCATCCCGCCCTCGGCGCTGGTGATGTTCTTGGTCGCGTAGAAACTGAAGCAGGAAAGGTCGCCGATGGTTCCGACCCGCGTCATCCCGCGGCCTTCGAGATGGCGGGCCGAGCCCACCGCGTGCGCCGCGTCCTCGACGATCTTCAGATGGTGGCTGCGCGCGATGGCGAGCAGGCGGTCCATGTCGCACGCGTGTCCGGCGAAGTGCACCGGCAGAATCGCGCGCACGCGGCGATGCTCGCCGCTCTCGAGCGCTTCCTCGACCCGCGCCGGGTTGAGGTTGAAGGTGCCGGGGTCGATATCGACGAACACCGGCCGCGCTCCGAGGTAGCCGATCACTTCGGCCGTGGCCGTGAACGTAAACGGCGTGGTGATAACCTCGTCGCCGGGGCCGACGCCGAGCGCGAACAGCGCCAGATGCAGCGCGCCCGTGCAATGCGCGACCGCCAAGGCGTGGCGCGCGCCGACGTAAGCCGCGAACTCTTTCTCGAAGCGCTTGGCCTTGGGCCCGGTGGTAATCCATCCCGAGCGCAGGCTGTCGAGCACCTCGTGCTCCTCGGCGGGACCGATCGAGGGACGATGAAAAGGGATTTGTCGCATCGCGTGTCGTGCGGAGTATAGAGGATCGTTTCGAAGCCGGGCAAGGTAGCCTTCTCCCGCAAATGAGGGCAGGTCGATAAATCCGCGGAAAAAGATCCATCGCTTCGCGGAGATCCTTCACTGACGCTCAGGATGACAAAAAGCGAGTCCGTTTGTTGGCATCCTGAACGAGAGTTGCCGAAGTGAAGGATCAACGCGGAGCGATTTTTGTGTTTATCGACATCCTCAATGATGCGGGCGAGGGCATCAAAGAATGTTGGCGTGGCGAAGGCGCTTTGTTATTCGACCGGCAGCGCGCCGGTCGGTATATGACGCCCCGGAGAGGCATCGCCGGCGCCGGGCGCGGGGGCGCCGCTCGTCGCGGTGTTGCCACTGCCGCTGTCGGTGTCGGGGACGTCGTCTGCGGCCGCGGCTGGCGCACTCGATGCGCCGGGAGCGCTGTTCTCGTCATTCGCGCCAGGGCCGATTGCGTCGCCTTCGCTGTCGTCAGTCGCCGCGCTATCGTTGGCAGCGGGCGCGGGGGCGGGTCTGATCGCGCTGCCCGCAGGCGGCGGCGGAATCGCCTCGGCGGCGGCCTTGCCGGTTGCGGTATCGGGGCCGCTAGCACTGTCAGTCTCGGTATCCGTGCTGCTGCCGCCGCTGCCGGCACTGGTGTCGGCGTCGGGCGCGGAGGCGGCGCTGCCCGGCGGGGGCAACGGCACTGAGCTGGCGGATTCCGTGGTCGGCGGCAACGCACCCGCCGGCTCGGGCCCCGGCATCACATAGGTCGGCACGCCGGTCTTTTCCTCGACCGCCTTTTCAAGCTTGACCGTTTCGATATCGGCGAGCAGGCCCTGGCTTTTCGCCAGGTCCAAAGCGTGACGCCATAGCCCCGGGTACACGCCGTAGAGATCGTCATGGACCTCGACGTAGAGCGCGCCGTCGCGCCATCCGTACTTGATGGGCTGGTACACGAAGCGCCCCGGCGTGCCGACGCTCGTGTGAAAGTAGAGCCGCTCGATATCCTCGGGATAAAGCCGCACGCATCCGTGGCTGACTTCCATCCCGACGCCCCATGGCACGTTGGTTCCATGCAGCGCGTACATCGGCAGCGTCAGCGCGAGCCGGTAGTGGCCGAGCGGATTGTCCGGATCGCCGCCCTCGACCACGTGCTCGGCCTCACCGTCGCGCTCGAGATGCTCCTGGTAGATGTCATCGGGCACCACCCAGGTTGGATTGTGAGTTTTGTCGCGGATGGTCCAGGTGCCGGTCGGCGTTCGCCAGTCGTAGCGGCCGAGTCCGACCGGAAAAGTGAAAATGACCGAGGGATGCACACCGCCGCTCGGATGCGCCTTGGTTGCGCCGTGCGCTTTTGCATGGCGAGGCTCGGCGTAGGCCGTGTGCGTAAACTTGGCCTTGCCGATTCGCCGCCGCCGGCCAGCGATCGGCGTGGGATAGTAGTAATACAAGCGCATCTCGGGAATGTTCATCACGATCCCGGCGTGAGGCGCGCTCGGCAGGATGTGCTCGGTGGGAATGATGACGAGCGCGCCGACCGGCGGCGACCACCAATCCATGTGATTGTTGGCGTTGGAAACTTCGGTCGGGCTGAGCCCGTACCAGCGCGCGACGTCGAGCAGCGTGTCGCCCTTGCGAATGGTGTAGGTTTGCAGCGAACCGATCAGATCGTTGCGCCCGGTGGGAATCGGATAAGCGACCAGCGGCCGAGTCTCGAAATCGTGTTCACTCCAGCTATGCGCGAGCCGCGGCGCCGCGAACAGCGCGATCGCGGCCAACACGATCGCCGCCGCCCATCCGGCGCCAATCCGCGAGCGCAGCCGCGATCTCTTGCGCGATTTCTCGCGCGATCTCTCATCATGCATTGCTACGCCCCGGCGCGTGTAGCGCACGCCATCCGCCTCATCTGCCGATTCTTGAAAAATGATAGGGCAATGCCGATCACTCGGCAACTGGCCTCAAGTTGGCGAATTTCAGCACCAGCAGCTTCACTCCGCTGCGCTCGAAATGCACCCACGCCTTGGCCCCGTCGCCGCGCCCCTCGCGCCGGCGCACCACGCCTCGGCCGAAGGTCTGATGGACGACGTGAGCGCCGACCGCGAGGTTGTCGCCGTCGCCCGCTTCGCCGTCTTCGGAGACCTGGCTGGTGCTGTAGTCGACATAGGTGCCGCGCGCGGGCGGCCTGAGCGCCGAGCCTGGCTTCTCGGGCGCGATGCGGGTGATCAGAGCGGGATCGATCTCGCCCAGGAAGCGCGAAGGCCGCGACTCGTTGCGCTGTCCGTAGAGCTCGCGGGTCAGCGTATTGGTCAGGTACAACAGCCGCCGCGCCCGCGTCATCCCGACGTAGCACAGCCGGCGCTCCTCCTCGACTTCGCGCCCGTCGTCGTGCGAGCGAAAATGCGGAAACAATCCTTCCTCCATTCCCGCGATGAACACCACCGGGTACTCCAGGCCCTTGGAGGTATGCAGCGTCATCAGCGCGGCGCGCCCGCCGCGGCCGGCGACCTGGTCGGCGTCGCTGACCAGGGCCACGCGCTCGAGGAAATCGGCGAGGCCGCCATTTTGCCCCTCGGCGTCGAAGGCGTCGGCCGCCGAAAGCATCTCGGCCACGTTCTGGCGGCGCACCACGCCGTCGGGCATCGCGTCGAGATAGCTGAGGAAGCCCGCGCGCGTGATAACTTCGTCGAGCGTCGCGCGCACCTTCATCGCCGGCGCGCGCGCGGCCAGGTCGTGCATCCACCCGTACAGCTCGCCCGCCTGCTTGGCCGAACGCAGCGCCACGCGCGAGTTGGTCTCCAGGCGGCCCAACGCCTCGAAGGCCGTCACGCCTTCCTCGGCGGCGATTTGCGCCGCCACCTCCAGCGTCTTGGCGCCCACGCCGCGCGTCGGCGCTCCCACCATCCGCTCGACGCTGACGGCGTCGGCCGGGTTGGCCAGCACGCGCAGGTAGGCGAGCAGGTCCTTGACCTCGCGATGCTCATAGAAACGCAGTCCGCCGACCACATAGTACGGAACGCGCCGGCGCACCAGAGCCTCCTCGATCACCCGCGCCTGCGCGTTGACCCGGTAGAACACGACGATGTCGGCCGGGTCGGCGCCGCCCTCGGCGCCGAGGCGTCCGATCTCGCGCGCGATGAAGTCGGCCTCGTCGCGCTCGGTCACCCCGGTGAAATAGGTGACCGGCTCGCCCGCGGCGTTTTCGGTCCACAGGCGCTTTTCCTTGCGCTCGCGGTTGTTGCGGATCACGGTGTCGGCGGCGGCCAGGATGGTTTTGGTCGAACGGTAGTTTTGCTCGAGCTTGAAGATGCGGGCCTCGGGGAAGTCGCGCTCGAAGTCGAGGATGTTGCGGATGTCGGCGCCGCGCCAGCGATAGATCGACTGGTCCTCGTCGCCGACCACGCACAGATTGGAGCTGCGCGCCGAGAGCGCGCGCACCAGCAGGTACTGCACGCGGTTGGTGTCCTGGTATTCGTCCACCAGCAGATGCTCCGCGCGCGATTGCCATCGCAGCAGCACGCCGGGGTCGCGTTCGAAGATTTCGTGGACGTTGAGCAGCAGGTCGCTGAAGTCCATCGCGTTCATCGCGCGCAGCCGCTCGCGGTAGAGCCGATAGATTGTGGCCAGGGCGGCGTCGCGGTTGTCGCCGCCGGCGCTTTCGGCGAACGCGGCGGGGCCGACGGCGTCGTTCTTGAGCTGTTCGATTCGCGCACGTGCCATCTCGGGCGTCGGCGCGCCCGCCAGCGCCGCTTCCTCGAGCACCCGGCGCATCACGCTCATCGCGTCGCCCTCATCGAGGATCGAAAAGTTTGGCCGGTAGCCGAGCGCTTCGGCTTCCTGGCGCAGAATGCGCGCGCAGGCCGAATGAAACGTGCTCACCCAGGGCCAGCGCGAATCCTCGCCGACCAGCGCCGCGATCCGCTCGCGCATCTCGCCCGCCGCCTTGTTGGTGAAAGTCACCGCCAGCATCCGCTCGGGCGCCGCCTTGCGTTCGGCCAGCAGGTGGGCGATACGGTAGGTCAGCACGCGGGTTTTGCCTGAGCCGGCGCCGGCCAGAATGAGAATTGGCCCCTCGGGCGCGAGCACGGCGTCGCGCTGGGCGGGGTTGAGATCGTCGAGATTCAGCATGGATGAGGAATTTTCGGCGGAATCTTTGGCGGCATTTTTTGACGGCATCGCTGGCGGCATCTTGAGGAACTAACGCGCGGCGGCCAAACGTTACGCGCCCGCCCGGATGAAAATAGCCGCTTCGCTCGGCGCTTAAAACCCCGTGCGCATCGCGGGACGATCGAAGCTGTGGATTATCTTACAGCATTCGCGCTTGCGCCGCCTGATTCGGAGCACATCGGAAAGTCTCGAAGGCGCGCGGAGCGAAATTTTCCCTTGCGCCGGCCGCGCTCGATAATGACGCTCGGTGATCTCTGCTAAGCTCGTGTTCGATGGCGAAGTACGAGCCGCACGACAGATTCTATCGCAAGGCGCGCGAGCGCGGCCTGCCTTCGCGTGCGGCGTTCAAGATCGAAGAGCTGCTGGCGCGCTTCAGGCTGGTGCGGCCAGGCGCACGAGTGGTGGACCTCGGATGCGCGCCCGGCGGATGGCTGAGCATGCTTGCCGTCGCGGTGGGGCCGCAGGGCAGGGTGGCTGGGGTCGACCTGACCGCGTGTCCCGCAAGCGCGGCCAACGTAATCACGATGGTCGGCGATATTCGCGAGCCGGCGAGCGTCGCGGCGCTGGCGGCGGCGTTGGGCGCGCCCGCCGACCTCGTGACCAGCGACCTCGCGCCCAAGTTGAGCGGCGTGGTCGAGCGCGACCAGGCGCGGATGCTCGAGCTTGCGCTCGCGGCGCTGGAATGCGCGCGCGCGCTGCTCCGCCCGGGCGGCGCGATGGTGGTGAAGCTCTTCATGGGCGGAGATTTTGGCGAAGCGGTCGAGGCCTTCGCGCGCGATTTCGCCCAGGTCGAGCGCACGCGCACGCGCGCGAGCCGCCCCGGCTCCTCGGAGATGTACCTGGTGGCGCGGGGGTTTCGCGCGGTGCCGGGTCGCGCAGCCGTGCCGCCGGCCGATCCGGTTGGATAGCGCCGCGCGGCGCGTTAAGCTGGCCCCTATGTGGCATCGCCACAGAGCGGCCTTTGTCGCGGCCGCGCTAACCGCGATGGTGGCGCTATATTCCGGATGCGCGCGGCGAGGCGAGGACGGCGGCTCGTCGCCCGGCCAGGTACGGGTGGAAGTCGCCAACGTCGGCCTCGACAACGACAGCGGCGCGCACTATGTGCAGCTCGAGGATCTCTCGCGCACGCGCGTGCTGCAGATTCTGATCGGCGACGAAGAGGCGCGCACGATCATGTTCGAGATGCACGGGATCAAGCCCGATCGTCCGCTGACCCACGATCTCCTGCGCGACCTGATCGAGCAGACCGGTAATCACGTTGACCGCGTGGTCATCACCAGCGTTCACAATCAAATCTATTACGCCGACATTTACCTCGATCGCGCCGGCCTGCGCCTGGACAGCAGACCGAGCGACGCTATCGCACTGGCGATGGGGATGGGAGCGCCGATCTTCGTGGCCAACGGCCTCTTCCAGCCCGCCACCCCCTTCCAGCACGAAGCGCCCGTGCGCAAAAATCTGCCCGCCACCATCACCGCTCGAAATATCGTGGTGCAGGACCTGAGTCCCGCGCTGGCCAGGCATTTCGCGGTGCCGCCGCTAAGCGGCGTGCTGGTGGCCCAAGTCTCGGGGCTTGCCGCGCGCGCCGGCTTGATGTGCGGCGACATCGTCACCGCCGTGGACAAGCATCGCGTGCACAGCATCTCTGACTTCGTGATGGCGCTGGTCGGTTTCAGGGATCCGTACGTGAGCTTCAGTGTGATGCGCGGACAGCAGACGCGCACGATCACGGTCGAGCGCCAGGGCGCTGAGCGCGGCGGGCCACTAAAAACGCGTAGGTCGATTAGGCGCGCGGATTAGCTGCGACGGATCAGCCGCGGCGGATCAGCAGGCTGCGCAGGAAGCGCGGATCGATCGCCCGCGGGTCGAGTTCGGCCAGGTCTTCCTCGAGCACGCTGAGGCACGAAGCGACGAAGCCGGCCGAACGCGCGCGCGCCGCTTCGTCCATCCGTGACGCCAGCGCCGCGTCGACCAGGCCGCGAAAGTCCTCGGTCAGCCGCGCGGGCCGCCCGCCCGCCGTCATTATCGCCAGGTAAAGTTCGCCCAGCCGGCCGGCCTCGATCGGCGCGGGCGTCAGCTTTTGCTCCGGCTTGCGCTCGAGCGCGGCGCGCGCGAACGCCGTGATCAGGATTTGCCCGAGCCTGATTTCGCGGCCGGCCGTCTCGGCGCGGAAGGCCGGCGCGGCGATATTGATCGCCAATAGCGCCTGGAACAGATCGCGCATCGCTTCGATCTGATCGAGCGCCGCGTGCCCCAAATGCAGATCGCGCATCGCCGCGAAATCGCGCATCGCCACCGAGCCTTCCCCGTCGAGGCCGCCGAAAAAACGCGGGCGGCGCTCGAGGAAGCCGCCCAGCGCCTCGCGGTAGGGTGAGTCGAGGTAGGCAATCTCGCGGGCCCGCGCGGGGTCCAGGCCGAGCGCGGCGGTCACCTGCTCGGCGCGCTTGCGGAGATCGATCGTCAGGCTCACGCCCAGCCGGAAGAGCAATTTGAGGTGCGTGTCGCGCAGATGTTCGATCGCGTTGTTCAGGTCGCCGCCGGCCAGGTGCTCGAGTCCCAGGTTGAGATAGTGATGGGTCATCTCGACCGCCACCCGCACCGCTTCGAGGTCGCCGAAGTCGATCGCGCTCGCGACCAGCACCTGGTTGCCGACCAGCGCCATTTCGCTGCGCAACTGGCGCTGGCCTTGCGCGGCGAACCCGGCCATCAGAGCGGTGTTGAACAGCGAAAGGTCGGTGTCGGCCGGCACCGGGGCCATCGCGTGCGGCACCAGTTCGTCGTCGCGCAGCAGATCGGCGCGGGTCGGAGCGGTATAGCCGGCGCGGATTTTCAAAAAGTCGAGCGGGTTGACGTAGGCGAAGACGTCCTGCGCCTCGAAGAAATCGGGGAAGCCGCGGTCGTTCAGCCGCGAGCGGCGGAACTGGTAGGCCTCTTCCTCCAGTTCGGCTTCCCCGCTCCAGTAGATTTCCTCCATCAGCGCGGTGAAGTAGGTGTAATCGCGCTCGAAAACCTCTTCAAGAAAGTCGACCAGTGGCTGCAGGATCGCGTCGTGGTGCTGAAACTCGATGATGTAGTGCTCGTCGAATTGCACGAAGCGGTCCGACGGCACGTCGGCCGCGTTCAGCGGATCGTCGAGCCGATGGACCCGGAAATACTGGCGCAGCAGCAGCGCCATCATCTCCATGTCGAGGCCCATCAGCCCCTCGGTCATGCGCTTGCGCCCGGCCTCGGTCAGCGCCTCGATCCACTCGCGCATCCGATCCAGGTTGGGCCGGTCGCGGGTCCAGCAGTCGAGATCGAACAGCCCCTGAATCTGCTCGGGCACGGCCAGGCTCAGCAGGTCGCCGGAGTCGGCTGAGCCGATTTCCTTGACCGTGTAGAAGAGCGTCTCGGGCGAGAACGATTGCACCAGCCGCTCGGCCTCGGGCGCCGACAGGATGAGGTCGCGTTTCTGGCGCGCGGGCAGCCCATAGAGAAACTCGAGCTTGGCCTTGAACGGAAGGCTGAGGAATTCCTCCTGTCGTGTCGAGGGCATTACGAGGACGCGCGTTGCGCTCTGCGGTTCGATTGCATTGCTTTATTTCAGTACCATGCGGATCGGAGCGGAAGCCAGTAACCCCCGCGATGCGCGTCATTATCTTGTGATTGCGCCGGCGTGATATGCTTGCTCTATCGGGGCGGCGGCGGCTGTAGAAGTCCCACCTGTAGAAATTCCGCCAGAAACTCCGCCGCAAATTCCAAGATGACTTGCTCGCGATGCGGCCTGGACAATCCCGCGGGAATGAAATTCTGCGGCAACTGCGCCGCGCCGATAGTTAGTATCTGCGCGAAATGCCGCGCGGAAAATCCACCGCAATTCAAATTCTGTGGACAGTGTGCCGCCCCGCTTGGCGCGGCGCCGCCCCGCGGCTTAGTTCCGGATGCGCCCGCGGCCAACGACGACGCGTCCCGGCCCGAGGGCGAGCGCAAGACCGTCACCGCGCTGTTCGCCGACATCAAGGGCTCGATGGACCTGATGGAAGGGCTCGATCCCGAGGAGGCGCGCGCGATCGTCGATCCGGCGCTCAGGCTGATGATGGACGCGGCGCATCGCTATGGCGGCCATATCGTGCAATCGACCGGCGACGGAGTGTTCGCGTTGTTCGGCGCACCGATCGCGCACGAGGACCATCCGCAGCGCGCGCTTTACGCCGCGCTCAGGATGCAGGACGAGATGCGGCGCTATGCCGATCGCCTGCGCGCCGAGGGCCGCGCGCCGCTCCAGGTGCGGGTGGGCGTCAACACCGGTGAAGTCGTGGTGCGCTCGATCCACACCGGTGAGCACGCCGAGTACACGCCGATCGGCCATAGCACCGGCCTGGCCGCGCGGATGCAGGCGCTGGCGCCGGTCGGCTCGATCGCGGTGACCGAAGCGACCCAGCGGCTGTGCGCGGGCTATTTTGCTCTTCGGCGGCTGGGGCCGGCGCGGGTCAAGGGCGTGAGCGAGCCGATCGAGGTCTACGAGGTCACGGGGCTGGGCCCGTTGCGCACCCGCCTGGAGGCCGCCGCGCGGCGCGGGCTCACGCGGTTCGTGGGACGCGAGCATGAATTGGCGCAGATGCGCCGCGCGCTGGAACTGGTGCGTGCGGGTCACGGGCAGTTGGTCGCCGCGATCGGCGAGGCGGGAGTGGGCAAATCGCGCCTGACCTATGAGTTCAAGGCGGTGGCTGAAAGCGATTGCCTGATGCTGGAGGCCTATTCGGCCTCGCACGGCAAGGCTTCGGCGTATTTGCCGGTGATCGAAATGCTTCACGGCTACTGCGGAATCGAGTTGGCCGACGACGGCCGCAAGCGCCGCGAAAAAGTGATCGGCAAACTGCTTGCGCTCGACCCGGGCCTCGAAGATGCGCTGCCATACCTGTTCGCGCTGCTCGGTATCCAGCAAGGCGAAGATCCGCTTGCGCGGATCGACCTGCCGACGCGGCGGCGGCGCACGCAGGAAGCGCTCAAACGGATCGTGCTGCGCGAGAACCTCAACCAGCCGTTGATCGTCGTGTTCGAGGACCTGCACTGGGTTGACGGCGAAACCGAGGCGTGGCTGAACCTGCTCGCCGACTCGCTCGCCAACGCGCGCGTCCTGCTGCTGGTCAACTACCGCCCCGAATACCGCCATCAATGGGGCAGCCGCAGTTACTATACGCAGTTGCGCCTCGATCCGCTGGGAAGCGAGAGCACGCAGGAGTTGCTCACGGCGCTGCTCGGCGACGGCGCCGCGCTGGCGGCGCTCAGAGGGATGATCGCGGAGCGCAGCGACGGCAATCCGTTTTTTATCGAGGAGATTGTGCAGGCGCTGTTCGACGACGGCGCGCTGGTGCGCGACGGTGTGATGGTAAAGCTCACCCGGCCGCTGGCGGAGATCAAGGTGCCCGCGACCGTGCAGGGAATCCTGACCTCGCGCATCGATCGTCTGCCGGCGGACGAGAAGGATCTACTGCAGACGCTGGCCGTGATGGGCCGGGAATTTTCGCTGGCTTTGGTCAGGAAAGTGGTGCTCAAGCCGGACGATGAATTGGCGCGGATGCTTTCCGACCTGCAGCTCGGCGAGTTCATTTACGAGCAGCCGGCGCTTCCCGAAGCCGAGTACGTCTTCAAGCACGCGCTGACCCAGGAAGTCGCCTACGACACGTTGTTGACGGGGCGACGCAAGCAGCTTCACGAACAGGCCGCGGCGGCCATTGAGGCGCTTTACGCCGAGCGGCTCGACGATCATTTAAACCGGCTGGCGCGCCACTACAGTCAGAGCGGAAACGCACGCAAGGCCGTCAAATATCTTGACCTGGCCGGGCGACAGGCCGCCAGGCGGCTGGCCTACGATGAGGCAATCGGTCACTTCACAAGCGCGCTCGAACTGCTCGGGAACCTGCCGGATGACTCGGAGCGCGACCGCAAGGAACTGGCTCTACGGACCGCCCTGGGCCCTTATTTGATTGCGATGAAGGGACCGGCTGCCGAAGAGGTCGCCCTGATTTTCGCGCGCGCCAGAAGCTTGTGCGAGAAGCTGGGCGAGGACATGCAACTTTTTTGGGTAACCTACGCCTTGCAGTTCTTCCATCTGCTGAGATTGGAGTTGCAGATAGCGCGCGAGCTTGGAGCGCGGCAAATCGAGCTGGCCGAGCGCTGGCAAAACGCCTCGATGCTGATGGCGGCGTATTCCGCGATGGCCGAAGTCTTGTGTGACGTCGGCGAGTTCGGTGCGGCGCGCGATCTTTGCGCAAAGGGAATCGCCCTCGACGTTGTTCCAACGACGTCCGCGTTTTCGGAAATCGGAGCGCCGCGGACGATGCTGCTGGCGCACTCGTCGCGTGACCTCTTCATCCTCGGCTACCCTGCTCAGGCGCTGACGCAAAGCCGCGAGGCGCTCTCCGAGGCCCGCCAACTGGGACCGCATTCGCTCGCCTTCGCGCTGAGCCTGGCCGCCGAAGTTCATCGTTATGTCGGCGACGAAACAAAGGCGCGGGAGCTGACCGAGGCGTTGGCCTCGCTTGCCGGCGAACGTGGATTTTTGTTGTGGTCGGCCCAAGCCGTGTTCCTGCGGGGAGCTGGGCTGGTGGCCGAGGGACAGGCCGAGGAAGCAATCATTGAACTGCGCCGCGGCGCCGCCTTGGTTGAGATGACCGGTGCGGTCGCGGGCATCTGGAAACTGCCGCTGGCGGAAGCTTTCGCGAAGCTCGGCCGCCCGGAGGAGGGACTCGCCGCGATTGCCGAAGCGCTGGAGCTGATGCGGAAAACCGGACTTCGAATTTTCGAGGCGGAACTCCATCGAGTCGAAGGGGCATTGATCCTGCTTAAGGCTCCTGGAGCCGTCGCGACGGCTGAGAATGCCTTGCGCCAGGCTGTGGCGATTGCACGCCGGCAGGACGCGAAATCATGGGAGCTGCGCGCGGTGACGAGTCTCGCGCGGCTGCTGAGCACGCAGGGAAAGCGCGACGAGGCCCGCGCGATGCTCGGCGAGATCTACGGTTGGTTCATCGAGGGCTTTGACACTATCGACTTGAAGAGCGCCAGGACGCTGCTCGACGAGCTGGGCTGATCGTACCGATGTGGACTCTCGCTTCATGGGCGCGTCAGCCGCACCAGACCTGCGTAACCTCCCTCTATTAAGTTATGAACGCCGCGAGTGCAGGCCTGGCTTCAGCACCGCCGCGCCCGGAATGGCGCCTCGCCGCCGGCTTCGCGACGCTTACGATCCTGATTCATTTCCTGACTAACAGCGCATACGGATACTTCCGCGACGAGTTGTACTTCATCGTATGCGGCGGCCATCTCGCGTGGGGATATGTCGATCTGCCCCCGATGGTCGCGCTGGTTGCCAGGCTGAGTCGCGCGACGATGGGCGACTCGCTCTTCGCGCTGCGGTTTTTTCCGGCGATAGCCGGCGGCGCGACGGTTGCCATGGCCGGCATCCTCGCATGGGAACTCGGCGGCCGCTGCTTCGCGCAGGCTCTGGCGATGCTGGCCGCCGTGCTCGCTCCCATCTACTTGGGACTCGGCACCATCCTCACAATGAACGCGTTCGACGCGATCTTCTGGATGGGATGCGTATGGGCGCTGATTCGCGTCATCAAGACCGGCGACCCGCGATGGTGGCTGATGCTCGGCGCGTCGGCCGGTCTCGGGCTCGAGAACAAGGAGTCGATGGTCTTCCTTGGCTTCGGAATCGTCGCCGGTCTCGCGCTCGTACCCGAGCGCAAGCTGATGTTCAACCGATGGTTCCTGCTCGGTGGTATCGTCGCGGTCTTGCTCTTCATGCCGACGCTGGTCTGGCAGGCGATGCATCACTTTCCAATGTACGAGGGGTTGAGCAACGTCAAAGGCAGTACCAAGAACGCACCCCTCACCTTGCTCAGTTTCCTGGACGCGCAAGTCCTCTTGATGTCGCCGCCGTCGTGCGTAGTCTGGGCGAGCGGCCTGTATTTTTTTCTGGTCTCCGCGCGCGGGCGCAAGTTCCGCGCGATCGGAATTGCGTATCTCGTTATCTACGTCGCCTTCGTGATCCTGAAGGGTAAGGCTTACTACATCGCACCGTTCTTCCCAGTCCTGCTCGCGGCGGGCGCGGTTCAACTCGAATCGATCGATGCGCGCGGATGGCGTCCGGCGATTCGTTACGCGCTTCCCGCCGTGATCGTCATCGTCGGCGTGATAGTCGCGCCGCTGGCGATTCCCGTGTTACCCGTGGAAACTTTTATCCGCTATCAACGCGTGCTCGGCATAAACGTTCACTTTGAGAGGCGTAAGACGGCCGATCTGCCGCAGAACTTCGCCGATATGTTCGGATGGCCCGAGATGGCTGCGACCGTCGCCAAAGTTTATGACTCGATGCCGCCGAACGAACGCGCTAAGACTGCGATCTACGCCAGCAACTATGGCGAGGCGGCAGCAATCGACTTCTTCGGTCCGCGCTACGGCCTGCCCAAGGCAATCAGCGGCCACATGAGCTACTACCTATGGGGCCCGCGCAACTGGGACGGTAAGATCGCGATCACCATAGGCGTAAACGAAGCAGACCTGAAACAAATCTTCGCTAGCCTCGATCGGGTCGCAACACTTGATACCCAATATTCAATGCCAGACGAGCAAGTTCCCATCTACATATGCCGCAACCCCAGGCTCCCGCTTGCGCAGATGTGGCCACAAACGAAACTCTATCGCTAGAAAAGCCGGCCAGGTGCGACGCTCGCCAATGCAGTTCTTTACCAAAGTGCAGCGGGTTACCCCTGCCCAGGAAGTGTGAAACCCACGGTGGGTTTCACATTGAATTAAGTGGATGTACTCTGCCCTCGGGTGGTGTCACCGAGACCCGGCTACCCCGACCAAGTTCGAAACTCCTTGTACGCCTTGTCGATTGCCGTTGAAACGAAGCGCGTTTACGCGGGGGAACCCGAACCCAGGATGGCTAGTGCCGTAACGATGCCGATTTATGACTTCGCCCCCTTTTGGAGCAGAGGGTAGGGTGCGGGGCGCGAGGAAGTAATTGTAAGGGACCAATGTTCAGGAAAAAAACGGCGTGAAGCGGCCCAGCAAAAAAATTGTCGCGCTCACGATCGCCGGCAGCGACCCCAGCGGCGGCGCCGGAATCCAGGCCGACCTCAAGACTTTCGCCGCCCTCGGCGTCTACGGCTACTCGGTAATCACTTCGGTAATCGCGCAGAACAGTTCGACCGTAAATCGCGTCGCCTCGATGGATACCGCGATGGTCAAGGCGCAGATCGAAACGCTCGTCGCCGAGCGCCGCCCCGATGCGATCAAAACCGGCGCGCTCGGCGCCGCGAAAATCGTCGCCGTGGTCGCGGAGGCGATCGTCCGTCTCGAGTTGCCCGCGCCGGTGGTCGACCCGGTGCTGATTTCGAGCGCCGGCGCGCGGCTGCTCGACCGCGACGGCGAACGTGCGATGATCGAGCGCCTGCTGCCGCTCGCGCGCATCGTCACCCCCAACCTGGCCGAGGCGCAGGCGCTAAGCGGCATCGACGATGCGAGCCCCGCGGCGATTCGCGCGATGGCCCGCGCGCTCGCCAAGGCAGGGGCGCGCGCGGTGCTGATCAAGGGCGGGCATCCAGGCTCGTCCTCCGAAGCGCGCGCGCAATCGATCGATTTGCTTTACGACGGGCGCGAGTTCGTCGAGTTGCGCGCGGCGCGTATCTCCGGCGGCGGCGCGCATGGTCTGGGCTGCGCGCTGTCGGCGGCGATCGCCGCCTATCTGGCGCTCGGGATGGATCTCACTGGCGCCGTGCGCCGGGCCAAGCGCTACGTGACCGGGGCCCTGCGCGCGAGCTTCAGGCTCGGCGGCGGGCGCGCGGTGCTCGATCATTTCGCGCGCAGGTGAGAATTATTACTCGCCGCCACGTGGCGCGAGGCTGTGGGCGGCGCTTGGGCGACGCGCGCCGCGCATGCTAACTTCGCCCGAGCAGGAGGAACGGCATGTTGTTCGTGATCATCGGCCACGATGGACCCAACGGCGCCGCGCTCAGGCCCGCCGTTCGCCCGCACCATCTTGCGTACGTGGGGCCCATAGCCAAAAGCGGCAAGATGCTTGTCGGCGGCCCGTTTACCGACGGCAGCGGCAGCCTGATCATCGTCGATATGGAAAGTGAAGCCGCGGCGCGCGAGTTCGCGAGCAACGATCCGTACGCTCGCGAGGGCGTTTTCGAGCGGGTCGAGGTCAAACCGTTCCGCAAGGTGTTGCCCGAATAATCGGGCGGTGGGCGGCGATGGCGGGCGCGCTTTCAGGACTCAAAGTCGTCGAGTTGGGCGAGATGGTCTCCGCGGCCTACGCGGCCAAGCTGATGGCCGACATGGGGGCCGAGGTGGTAAAGATCGAACGGCCGGGCGCCGGCGATAGCGCGCGCCTGCGCGGCCCGTTTCCCGGCGGCGAGACGCATCCCGAGAAAAGCGGCCTCTATCTTTATCTCAACACCAACAAGTTCGGCGTCACGCTCGACGTGGCGCGCCCCGAGGGCTTCGAGTTGCTCGAGCGGCTGGCCGCCGGCGCCGACGTTTTGATTCACAACGTCGTGCCGTCCGACCTGGACCGTCTCGGGCTGACCTTCGAGCGCCTGCGCAAAGCAAATCCGCGCCTGGTGATGACCTCGATTTCACCGTGGGGGCAGAGCGGGCCCAAGCGCGAGTGGCGCGCCGAGGACTTGACGCTCTGGAGCGCGAGCGGCATCTGCTACGTCAACGGCGGCGGCTCGCAGCATCCCGAGATGCCGCCGCTCAAAGCCTTCGGTCATCAGGCCGGCTTCCAGGGCGGAGCGCACGCGGCGGTGGCGACGATGGGCGCGGTGTTCGCGCAGATGCGCGACGGCGAGGGCCAGCACGTCGACGTTTCGATCTACGAATCGCTGGCCGCGCAGATGGAGCTGTTCTTCGAGTTCTGGCCGTACATGGGAATGGTCGCCTCGCGATTGGGGCAGAAGCCGATCCAGCCGCTCGAAGTGATGGAATGCCGCGACGGCTATATTTTCGTCTGCTGCGTCGAGGAGCATCAGTGGCGCAATTTCGTCGAGCTGATGGGCGATCCGGAATGGGCGTCGGAGGAAATCTTCGCCGACCGGCTCAAGCGCGGCGTCAACTGGGACGCGCTCAAGGTTTTTCTCGAGGACTGGCTCAAGGATCAGAGCGCGCTCGATCTTTACAAGAAAGCCCAGGCGCGGCGTATCCCGTTCGCGCCGGTTTCGACCATGGGCGACCTGCTCGGTTCCGATCATTTGAAAAAGCGCGGCTTCTTCGTCGAGATAACGCATCCGGTGGCAGGCACGCATAAATATCCCGGCGCGCCGCTCAAGTACCATCGCACGCCGTGGGAGATTCGCTCGCCGGCGCCCACGCTCGGACAGCATAACGAGGAGATTTTCGGCGCGCGCCTGGGCCTGAAGCCGGCACGTATCGAGGAGTTGCGCCGCGCGGGCGTGATTTGATCCAGCGGCGAGGCGCGAGCGCGGCGAGGCGAGAGCAAATAGAGATTATCGACGATGGCGAAGCTTCCACTTGAAGGCGTGAGAATCGCCGACTTCACCTGGGTATGGGCCGGGCCGTACTGCACGCTCCAACTCGCCCACCTCGGCGCCGACGTAATCCGCATCGAGACCCGCACACGGCCATGCGTGACGCGGCTGCTGCCGCCGTGGCCCGAAGGCAAACCCGGCATCAATCGCTCCGGTTACTTCAACCAGTACAACCAGGGCAAGCGCTCGCTGACTCTCAACTATGCGAAGCCGGGCGCGCTGGATATCGCGCGCCGACTGGTCGCGGCGAGCGACGTTGTGACCAACAACTTCGCCGCCGGCGTGATGGAAAAATTGGGGCTCGGTTACGAGGCGCTGCGCAAGATCAAGCCCGACCTCATCATGATTTCGCTCTCCGGCTACGGCGACACGGGGCCGTACCACGAATACGTCGCGTATGGGCCGGCGCAGGTGCCGCTTTCGGGGCTCTCGTCGCTCACCGGCTACAAAGGATGGCCGCCGATGCATGCGGGCTTCAGCTACGCCGATCCCAACGCCGGCGTGCACGGCGCGTTCGCGTTGCTGGCCGCGCTCTACCATCGCAGGCAGACCGGCGAAGGCCAGTACATCGACATGAGCCAGTGGGAGTGCGCGATGGGACTGCTGCCCGAGGGAATCATGGATTATACGATGAACGGGCGCGAGCCCGAGCGCGACGGAAATCGCGACGCGCTGATCGCGCCGCACGGCGTCTTTCCGTCCAAGGATCGATTCGAGAACACCGGCATCATGATCGACATGTGGGTGTCGATCGTCGCGGCCGACGATGGCGAGTTCGGCCGGCTCGCGATCGCGATCGGGCAACCCGAAATGGCGCGCGATCCGCGCTTCGTCACCGCGGCCGCGCGCAAGCGCAACGAGGACGAACTCGAGGCCGCGATCGCCGCGTGGACTTCGCAGCATAGCGCCGCCGAGGCGGAACAAATTCTCCAGGCGGCCGGCGTCGCGGCCGCGGTATGCGCGCCCAACAAGTTCGTTTCGGAAGATCCTCATCTCAAAGAGCGCGGCTATTGGGTTTACCTCGACCATCCGGAAGTCGGCGTGCAGCAGCATTGCGGAATTCCGTGGCGGATGAGCCGGACCGACGCCAAGGTCCGCGCGCCGGCGCCGCTTATCGGACAGCATACCGACGAGGTGCTCACGCAGGTGCTAGGCTGCAGCGCGGACGAGGTCGCGCGGCTGCGCGAGGCCGGCGCGTTGGAATAGCAACTACGGCGATACGGTTACGCGCCCGTGCGCGAACCGCCGCGGAGGAGCCATGAGAGAATTTAAAGTATTACTTGATAATCTGGCCTTCGGCGAAGGGCCGCGATGGCATGACGGCAGGCTCTACTACTCCGACATGCACGCGCATACGGTGAACGCGGTCGATCTCCAGGGCCGCAACATGGTGGTCGCGGAAGTCGCGGCATGGCCCTCGGGCCTGGGATGGCTTCCGGACGGGCGGATGCTGGTGGTCTCGATGACCGACCGCAAGGTGCTGCGCCAGGAGGGCGGCGGACTCAAGCTGCACGCCGACCTCAGCAAGCTCGCGTCGTATCATTGCAACGACATGGTGGTCGACAGCCGCGGGCGCGCCTACGTCGGCAACTTCGGCTACGACATCATCGCCGGCGCGTCGCAGAAGCCGGCCGAACTGGTGATGGTCGAGCCCGGCGGCGCGGCGCGCGTGGTGGCACGCGACCTTATGTTTCCCAACGGCAGCGTGATTACTTCCGACGGCAAGACGATCGTGGTGGGCGAGTCGATGGGCCATCGGCTGACCGCTTTCGACGTTGCCGCCGACGGCGCGCTGACCAACCGCCGCGTGTGGGCCGAGCTGGGTGAGGGCGTGCCCGATGGAATCGCGCTCGATGCCGAGGGCGCGATTTGGGTGGCGTCGCCATTTACGCACGAGCTGTTGCGGGTGAAACAGGGCGGCCAGGTGGCGGAGCGAATCAAGCGCGAGCAGATGCCGATTGCGTGCATGCTCGGCGGTCCCGCGCGCCGCACGCTCTTTTTGCTCACTTCCGAGTCGATCGACCCCGACGTGTGCCGCGCCAAACGCAACTCGCGCATCGAGACCACGGAGGTCGAGGTTGCCGGGGCGGGATTGCCATAACAGGCGGCGGAGCAGGAGGGCGAGCGGCGGCGTGAATGCAACGAGTCCCAACGGCCGGGCGGAGATTTTCCAGCAGCGGCGTGCGCGCTTCATGGCGGAAATCGGCGCGGCGGCCGCGATTTTGCCGAGCGCGCCGGTCGCGATGCGCTCCAACGACGTCGAGTTCGTCTACCGGCAGGACAACGATTTCTACTATCTGACCGGGTTCGCCGAGCCCGAGTCGGTGGCCCTGTTCGCGCCGGGCCACAAGGACGGCGAGTTCGCGATGTTCGTGCGGCCGCGCGACCGCGAGCGCGAGACCTGGACTGGGCGGCGCGCCGGAATCGAAGGCGCGATGCTCGACTACGGCGCCGACAAAGCCTACGTCATCGACGAACTCGACCGCGTGCTGCCGCGCTACCTCGAAGGCGTCGAGCGCGTCTATTACCCGCTCGGCAACAACGAGCGGATGAACGCGCGCGTGCTCGAGTTGATCCGCGGGGCGCAGGCGATGCGGCCGCGGACCGGCTCGGGACCGGTGGCGATGCTCGATCCGCGCGAGCTGATTCACGAGGCGCGGCTCAAGAAGCGGCCCGAGGAACTCGATGCGATGCGCCGTGCGGTCGCAATTTCGTGCGAGGCGCACAAGGACGCGATGCGCCGCGCGCGGGGCGGAATGATGGAGTGGGAGATCGAGGCGCTGGTCGACTACACGTTTCGCTCGCGCGGCGCGGCCGGCCCCAGCTATCCGTCGATCGTCGCTTCGGGCCCGAACGCCGCGACGCTTCACTACATCAACAACGACCGCAAGATGGTAAGCGGCGATCTTCTGCTGATCGACGCGGGGTGTGAGGTCGACTTTTACGCCTCCGACGTGACCCGCACCTTTCCGGTCGGCGCGCGCTTCAATCCCGCGCAGCGCGCGCTCTACGCGGTCGTGCTGGAGGCGCAGCGGCGCGGAATCGAATCGGTAAAGCCGGGCGTGCGCTTCGACGACGTGCACGAAGCCGCTGTGCGCGTGCTGGTCGAGGGCATGATCGAGCTCGGTCTGATCAAGGGGCCGCTCGACGACGCGATCGCGACGGCCGCCTATCGCCGCTACTATATGCATCGCACCAGCCACTGGCTCGGGATGGACGTGCATGACGTGGGGCTGTATCGCGTCGGCGGCAACTCGCGTGCGCTCGAGCCCTCGATGGTGTTGACGGTCGAGCCGGGAATCTACATTGCGCCCGACGACGAGAGCGCGCCCGAGTCGATGCGCGGCGTCGGTATTCGGATCGAGGACGACGTACTGGTCACGGCGGAAGGCCACGAAGTGCTGACCGCGGCGATTCCCAAGACGATCGACGACGTCGAAGCGCTGACCGTCCCCTAAACGCTAACAAAGACTTCCTACTCCTCTTTCCGCGCCGGAAAGGGGTCGGGGTTAGGTCGGTTGCCTCCGGCCTCGTGGAAAGTTTATCCCTTGGGCAATCCCAGCACGCGCTCGCCGATGATGTTGCGCTGGATCTCGCTCGACCCGGCCGCAATCGTCAGCCCGCGCGACGCCAGCATCCGGTAGAGCCATCGCCCCTCGGCGATTGCGAACGGCGCATCGAGTTCGATCTGGCTGTAAGCGCCGAGCAATTCCGTGGCGAACTTGTTGATTGCGAGATTGATCTCGGTGGTCACGACCTTGACGATCGAGCTCTCCGGGCCGGGCGGCAATCCCTTGAGCTGGCGCGTGAGCTGACGCAGATTGAGCAGCCGAAGCGCGCTGACGTCGCACGCGAACTGCGCGATTTGCTGGCGCACGTCGTCGTCCTCCCAGGCGGCGTGGTCGCCCCGCCGCACCGTTTTCGCCAGCTCGACCAGCTCGCCGATGTTATTGTCCAGGCCGCGGTAGCGCCGCTCGAACATCAGCGAAGTCAGCGCGACCAGCCATCCGTTGTTCTTTTCGCCGACCACGTTTTTCTTCGGCACGCGCACGTCCTCGAAAAACACCTCGTTGAAACCGGTGTCGCGCGTCATCTGGGTCAGGGGGCGCACCGTGATGCCGGGGCTGTGCATATCGACCAGCACGTAGCTGATGCCCTTATGCTTGGGCGCGTCGGGATCGGTGCGCACCAGCAGAAAACACATGTCGGAGTGATGAGCGTCGGAGGTCCAGACTTTCTGGCCGTTGATGACGAAGTAGTCGCCGTCCTCGACCGCGCGCGTCTGCAGCGAGGCGAGATCGGATCCCGAGCCGGGCTCCGAATAGCCTTGGCACCAGATCTCCTCCGCCGCGAGCATCGGCGGCATATAACGCTGGCGCTGTTCCTCGGTGCCCCAGAGCATCAGCGTCGGTCCGACCAGACCGATACCCTGGCCGTTGACCAACACCGGGCCGCGTGAGCGCTCGAGTTCCTCCTGGTAGATCATCTGTTGCGTGAGCGTCGCGCCCCGCCCGCCGCATTCTTTGGGCCAATGCACCGCGACCCATCCGGCGGCGTGCATCTTTTTGTGCCACGCCACGCGCCGCTCCCATTCCTCGCCGGCCTCGCTGTGCATGAATTCCAGCGAGAAGCGGTTGCGCCGTTCGCTCTCGGGCAGATTCGCGTCGAGCCACGAACGGAGTTCCGCGCGAAAGGTCTCGTCCGCCGCACTCAGCTTGAAATCCATTTCGTTCGCGTTTCTCGCGAGGCGGCGTCGCCCCTCAGCCCTTGGGCAGGCCGAGAACGCGCTCGCCGATGATGTTGTGCTGAATCTCGCTGGTGCCGCCGGCGATCGTGTAGGCGCGCGCCCCCAGCATCCGGTAGCTCCACACGCCGCGGCCGAGCGCAAAGGGCGCCTTGTGCTCGAACTGGCTATAGGGACCGAGCAGCTCCATCGCGAACTTGGCCATCCGCAGATGAAGCTCGCTTGCGCCGAGCTTCATCACCGAGCCCTCCGGCCCCGGCGGCCGCCCCTTGAGCCGCCGCGTGATCTGGCGATAGCCGGTGTACTTGAGCGCTTCCGCTTCGGCCGCGAATTGCGCGATCCGCTGGCGCACGGCGGTGTCGTCCCAGGCCGTGCCAGCGTCACGCCGAAGCGATTGCGCGAGATGCGCGAGCTCCAGCACCTGGTTGGTGTTCATGTTGGAGTCGCCGACGCCGGTGCGCTCGAACATCAGCGTGGTGATCGCGACCTGCCATCCGTGGTTCTTTTCGCCCACGATATTTTTCTTCGGTACGCGCACGTCCTCGAAAAAGACCTCGTTAAAGCCGCGCTCGCCGGTTATCTGCACCAGCGGTCGCACCGTGATGCCGGGACTGTGCATGTCGACCAGGATGTAGCTGATGCCCTTGTGCTTGGGCGCGTCGGGATCGGTGCGCACGAGCAGGATGCACATGTCGGCGTGATGCGCGTCGGAGGTCCAGACCTTCTGGCCGTTGACGACGAAGTAGTCGCCGTCCTCGACCGCGCGGGTCTGCAGCGAGGCGACGTCGGAGCCGGAGTTCGGTTCCGAGTAACCCTGGCACCAGATCTCGTCGGCCGAGAGGATTTTCGGGACGTAGCGCTTTTTCTGTTCCTCGGTGCCCCACTGGATGAGCGTCGGCCCGACCAGCATCGTACCGAGTTGGTTGACCAGCGCGGGCGCGTGCGCGCGGCTCATCTCCTCGCCGTAAACGAGTTGCTGGGTGAGCGTGGCGCCGCGGCCGCCATACTCTTTCGGCCAACTGATGCCGACCCATCCTCCGGCATGCATTTTCTTGTGCCACGCGACGCGGCGCTCCCAGTGACTCGCCCCCTGGTCGGAGATGGCGTCTTCGAAGTGCTCACTCCGTTCGCGGCCGGGCAGGTTGGCCTCGAGCCAGCTCTTCAGCTCGGCCCGGAAAGCCTCATCCTCCGCACTGAACTTGAAATCCATGATTCCTCGTAGGCGTCGCTGAGAAATCTTCGCACAGATTCATCCGCCGGCGCAAAATGGATTTCCGCCACCGCCGCGAGCGCTTCAGGCGTGGCCGCGGTGTAAACGGTGAAGACGGTGAACCTCACAGCGGGCAGGTCTTTCCGATCTCCAGGCCCAGCGCGTGAATCAAGCGGCCATAGCCGACGAAGGTCACTATCCTGAAGCCCAGGTCGACGATCTCGCTCTCGGTAAAATGCTCGCGCAGGATGTCGAAGGTTTGCTCGGACGCTTGCCGATGATCGCCGGCCAGGATCTCGGCGAAGCGAATCGCCGCCTTTTCCCGCCCCGTCAACTTGCGGCTGCTTTCGAAGTGAGGTACTTCAGCGACCAATTCCTCGGTCAGTCCTTGTTGCCTTGCCAAGGCAAACCGGGCGCCCATTCACAGGGCGCATTCATTCTTCTCCGCCACCTTGAGCCGCGCGAGCTCCGTCAACCTCATGTTGACCGATCCACGCGTGGTGCTGACCAAAGGAAAGTAAAATTTGATGAAGTCTTTGAAGACTTCCGGTGCGTGGGCCAGGACCTGCACGAAACCGGAGCCGCCGAGTTCCACGTCATACTCGTGCATGACCGCTTGCAGCTCCGGATCGACTTTTTCAAATGGGATTGAACTGAGCCGTGCCATCGGGTCCTCCGTTTGAACGAAACCGTTTGTCGCTCGAACCAACGGCCTATTATTTCTTCTTGGCGCGCGCGGTCAATGCCCAATCAATGAAGCGGCGGGAGGGGCGGGGCTCATTCGTAGCGCAGGGCGTCGATCGGATTGAGCAGCGAGGCCTTGCGCGCCGGATAGTAGCCGAAGAAGATCCCGACTGCGGCCGAAAACAGAAAGCTCCCGATGATCGCGGTGGGCGAGAGCAGCGTCGGCCATCCGGCGAACGACGAGATCGCCTGTGACGCTCCGATGCCGGCCAGGATCCCGCCGGCGCCCCCGACCATCCCGAGCAGGATCGCCTCGACCAGGAACTGGAGCAGGATGTGCACGCGGCGCGCGCCAATCGCCATCCGGATGCCGATCTCGCGGGTGCGCTCGGTGACCGAGACCAGCAGGATGTTCATGATGCCGATGCCGCCGACCAGCAGCGAGATCGAAGCCACGGTGGCGAGCAGCAGCGCCATGATCTGGCTGCTGCCCTCGGCCGCTTGCGCCACTTCGCTTAGATTGCGCACGTCGAAATCGTTATCCTGACCGGGCTGGATGTGATGGCGGTTGTGGAGCGTCTCGACTACCCGATCGATCGCCTGCGGGATGAGTTCCTGGCTTTTCGCCTGGACGAAAATATTGTGTACCACTCCCGCAAGCTTGGGCGGGCTGCCGAACGGACTGGTCTGGGTCGAATCGGAACTGTAAACCGTACCTGTGGTGGGCACCCCGGCGTAAGGATTTAAGGGGCTCGGGGTCGCGGTGCTCGAGGGGCTCGTGGCGGGCGGCGCCGCGACGCCCAGGACCTTGCGCTCGGCGGTGCTGAACGGAATCAGCACCACGTCGTCCTGGTCCTGGCCCCATCCCGATTGGCCCTTGGCTGCGAGCACGCCAATCACCTGCATGTCCACGTTTTTGACCCGCAGATTCGCGCCGACCGGATCGGCATGGTCGCCGAACAGGTTGCTGACCACGGTCTGTCCGAGCAGGCACACGCGTGCCGCGGAGCGCTCGTCCTCCTCGCTGAGCGGACGTCCTTGGGCTACCGCCCAGTTGCGGATCGGCAGGTAGCTCGGCGTCACGCCCTGGACGTTGGTGCTCCAGTTCTGTCGGTTGTACTCGACTTGGGCGAGTTGGCGATCGAGATAGCTCACGCGCGCGACCGGCCAGTCGTCCTCGAGGATCGCCTCGGCATCACCGGTGGTCAGGGTCGAGACGCTGCCGAACCCGGCGCGCACGCCGTTGGCCGTGGTGGCGCCGGGCATCACGACCAACAAATTGGTGCCGAGGCTGGCGATTTGCTCTTCGACGGCTTCGTTGGCGCCTTGCCCGACCGCGACCATCGCGATCAGGGCGGCGACGCCGATGAAGATTCCAAGCATCGTCAGGATCGAGCGCAGCTTGTTGCGAGCGAGCGCGCGGGCCGCGGCCCGCAAAGCCATCAGGGCGAACGTGAGCGGCGCAGCATCGGATTCCACGAGCTTCTGATGGGCTTGCGGCCCCGGCGCCGACGCGTAGCTGGACGGTTGCCGACGCGCAGCCTCATCCGGGAGAGTTTGCGCTGAAAGAGCCGCAGGCGCCGGCGCATGGATGGCGCCCGGAGCCGCTTGCCGCCCCGCCTGCCGCTTGTCCGAAAGCATCAGGCCGTCGCGCAGCGTGACGACTCGAGCGGCGAACGTGGCCAGTTCGGCGTCATGGGTCACCAGGATGATCGTCAATCCCTGGGCGCGGTTGAGCTTCTGCAGCGTGGCCATGATTTCGAGCGAGGTCTTCGAGTCGAGGTTTCCGGTGGGCTCGTCGGCCATCAGGATCGCCGGGCTGTTGATTAACGCGCGTGCGATCGCGACCCGCTGTTGCTGTCCGCCGGAGAGCTGATTGGGATGGCTGCGCTCGCGTCCCGCAAGGCCCAGCAGCGCCAGCACCTCGTAGGCGCGGATCGCGCCCTTGGCCAGGTCGCCCGAGTAAAAAAGCGGCAGCTCGACGTTCTCGAGCGCGCTGGTGCGCGAGAGCAAATTGAAGCTTTGGAAGACGAAGCCGATCCGGCGGCTGCGGATTCGGGCCAGGTCGGGTTCGCTGAGCGAGGCAACGTCGACGCCTTCGAGCAGGTAACGGCCCGCGCTTGGCCGGTCCAGGCATCCGATGATGTTCATCAGGGTGGATTTGCCGGAGCCCGAAGCGCCCATGATCGCGACAAATTCGCCGCGCTCGATCGTCAGGCTGACCCCGCAAAGCGCCCGCACCTCGAGGTCACCTAGCTGATAGGTCTTGTGGAGATCGGAAACGCTGATGACGACGTCTGCCATGGGTGAGGCGCGCTTGGCTAAGCGTTTGGTCAGGAAAATCGTGCCGGATTCAACCACGCGGAGTTCCGAATCGGACAGAGATCCGAATCAGAAATGATGCATGCCTCCCATCTGGGGCTGTGCCACCCGCGATTTTTTGCCGGCACCCTCGCGGCTGGTTTCGTCGATAACGATCTGATCGCCGGGCTTCAGACCGCCGCTCAGGATCTCGACCGAAGCGCCGTCATCGATGCCTCTGACTACCTGGACCTGGCGGAGCGCGTTGCCGTCGAGAACCCAGAGGCTGGCGGTATGGTCGCCGTGCCGATGCGCCGGGTTGCCACTGTGGTCGCCGCCGTCGGGCGAAAAACGCAGCGCCTGCAGCGGTACCTTCAACACGTCTTCCTGCTCGGCGGTGACTATCTTGGCGTTGGCTGTCATCCCGGGCTTGAGCAGCAACTCGGGGTTGGACACGGACAGCACGACGTCATAGGTCACGACGTTCTGCACGGTGATTGGCGCCTGTCGCACCTGGCTCACGCTGGCGGGGAACGGATGGTGTGGAAAAGCGTCGACCGTGAACTCCGCGGGCTGGCCGATGCGCACCGGGCCGACATCCGATTCGCTGACGCTGGCGTCGACCTGCATCCTGGTCAGGTCCTGTGCGATTAGGAACAGCGTGGGGGTCTGAAAGCTGGCGGCCACGGTCTGGCCGACGTCGACGTTGCGCAAGACCACGGTGCCGTCGACCGGCGAGATGATATCGGTGTAGCCCAGGTTGACCTGGGCCGCGTGCAGCGCCGCCTGCTGCTGCTGGATGTTGGCCCGGTCCAGCTCGACTTGCGCTGCCGCCTGGTCGGCGGTACTGCGGGCGCTGTCGACGGTATCCTGCGACACGACGTTTTCCTTTACCAGCGCCAGATTGCGCTGGTACTCGAGCCGGTCGTATACGAGGGCCGCCTGATCCTTCTTCAACTGCGCCTGGGCGTTGGCGAGGTTGGCGCGCGCCTGTTCCACCGTTATCTCGTAGGGCCGCGGGTCTATCTTGGCGCAGATCTGACCCTCTTTGACCTGGGTATTGAAGTCGCAATAGAGCTTGACGATTGGACCGGAGACGTAGGTCCCAACTTGCACCGTGACGACCGGATTGACCGTGCCGGTTGCGGTGACGGCGCGGATAAGAGAGCCGTGCTCGGCCGCAACCGTGACGTAGTGGGTCGGCACGGGAGCGTGACCGCGCCATACCAGGACGCCCGCGACGGCTAAGATCGCCACCAGCCAGCCCCAACGCCAAGCGAAGCCGATCAAAGTAGTCCCGCTTCCGATCCTTGCATCATGGCATTATGACAACGCACCGCGTTGATAGCCTGTTCCGGGCCCAGGCTTCATCAACGCGGCGCTCGCCAATCCTAGTTGGCAATACTTGACTCCCGCGTACTACTCCACCGGGGTGGGCGGAGGTGCGTCCGGGGTGTCGCTCCCAGCCTGGGTGCCGAAAGCCTGCTGGAAGATAGCATGCCGCTGCTGCGCCAATTGCTGCATCTGGCCCAGCAACGCGGTGGACTTACTGGTATTCGGGGCGCTCTTGAACAGCCCCTCCCATACCTTGTACTTCTCCATCGTCAAGGCTTGCTGCGCGCTCGCGAAGGCTGAAATCTGGGTGTCGCAGGTGCCGCCGGAAGCCAGGCAGGTCATCAGGGCCTGATCGGTGCTCTTGACGTTGGCGAAATCGGTCTTTAGGTTCGTATCGCCCATGAACGCCGTATGCATCGTGGAATGATCGACGCCGGCCACTTTCGCGAGCATGAACAGATGTCCGTCACCGCCCGGTCCGCCGCCACCATGACCGTCCCATCCGTGCGCCAGTGCCAGGCCACATGTCGCCGCCAGAACCACCCCGACCGCCGCCGCTATCCGTGAAGCCTTTCGTTTTCCGACCATATACCTTTACCTCGTTGTTTATGCCCGTGATTTGGGCTGCGATTCTATAAGACGAATCAGCTTTCCTCCGGTTACAGCGCCGCCGCTTCGAATCGAACGGGACGCCGATGACGAGCCGTGGCCCGAAGCGGGCGAGACGGATTCCATCCCGGTGCTGGCGGATGGGTAGTGCCAGTTGATCTGACGGCTGGGGACTTTGTGAGCAGTTGCGGGAAAGTGAGTTGCAGATCCCGCTACGGGATTGTCACTGTGGCGCCGGTCTTGCGCGCGACGTAATGGCTTAGCAGGCGCAGCACCGACGGCGTGACCTCGCTTATCGCGTCGGGGCGAAAGCCGACGCTTTGCGGCCCGCGCACCCGCATCATCCCGAGCATCGAGAGCCGGAGCGCCGCCGCGAGGCCCTGGTAGTAGCGCAAGCGCCTGAGCTCCATCGGCGCGCTCGCATGGTAGAGCGCGAGGTAGAGCGCGTTGAACGTGCGGCGCAGGTTGTTCCCGGCCGCGTTGTCGCGCATCCAGCGCGGATGCTCCATCGCGCTGGTCGACAGGATCACGGCCGTGGTGGCGGCGTCGAAATGGCGGTCGCCGATCGCCGCGTTGGCCCAATCGATTACCCCTGTCACGCGGAACCCCTCAACCATGACGTTTTGCGGATGGTAGTCCAAGTGGAGAAACGAGGGCGGGGCGTCTTTGAATTCCGCCGCGCGCCGGCGCAAACGCTCCAGCGCCGCGGCCAGTCCCGGCAGCGGACCTTGCTCGACGCGCTCGGCGACAGTCTTGAGGGTGCGTTCGAGCAGGCGCGCGGCCGCGCCATCCCGAGCATTATCTTGCGTGCTGTCTTGGGTACTATCCTGTGGGCTGTCTTGCGGACTATTTTGGGACGTCCTCGCGCGTTGCGGTTGATTCGTGGCGGCGGGCGTACGCGACGCCTGGAGCGCGAACGGCGCAAGCGCCATCCGATGCAGCCGCGTTTGCGTGCGCACGAATCCCAGAAAACCCATCGAGAAGGTCTTGAAGGCCTGCGGGAAGGGGCGAATCGCAAATAGCGGTCCGCCGCCCAGCCGCTCCATCACCAGAAATGGCGCACCGATCGCCGCGCCGGCAGGCTCAAACAAATAGGGCCGCGGCACGGGATAGCCGGCACTGGCCAGATAACTCATCGTGCGGTACTCCGAGGTGCCCTTGTCGGCGGCCTCGAGACTCGGATAGATGCGCAGCACCAGCGGCTTGCGCGTCTCGACGCCGGGCAGCAGCCCGCTGCGGTCGCGCAACTCGAATTCGTACAGCGTCGTTTCCCATCCGCTCGCCAGGACGCGCAGGTCCTTGACGCCGGCACCGAGATAGAGGGAAAGAGCGGCAGCCAGGGTTTCAGGCTCCATACGCAGTTGAGGCGAGGCGTCCGGCACAGCGAGGCGAGCGTAGTATGCGCGTCATCTGTGGCGCAATTGATTTTCGCCGTCAGCCGCAGTCCCGTGGCCCAGGACTCCGCTGGCTACTTCGACGCCGCGCCGGTCTGCGGCGGGCCCGGTGCGGCGGGATTCGCAGCCGTGGGATTCGCCGGCGCAGGATTCGATTGCGAAGTGGTCGGCGCGCGCTCCGCGGGGGGGAACAGCCGGTATTTCTGCGTGCCGCCGTCCGGTGGCCGCGTCCTGCGCAGCGTCTCGGGGATGGTTCCGTGCTCCCCGAATTGGTGCTGGAGCGTGGAAGTGAGCAGCGGCCCGCGCGTGTCGGAGATGTCGATGGTGGCCTCGACCGACAGGCCCATCCGCAGCGGCTTATCCGGCGGTTCGGGTTGGTCGAGCACGATCTTGACCGGAATGCGTTGCACGACTTTGACCCAGTTGCCGGTGGCGTTTTCCGGCGGCAGCAGCGCGAAAGCCGAGCCGGTGCCGATGCTGATGGAATCGACATGGGCACGGTAGATGTAGCCGGGGTAGATATCGGCTTCGATGTCGGTCGGTTGGCCCACCCGCACGTTGGTGAGCTGGGTCTCCTTGAAGTTGGCGGTGATGTAGAGCCCGCGGATCGGAACCAGCGCCATCAACGGCTGACCGATCTCGACGCGATGTCCGATGTGGACGGTTTTGCGGGTCACGATTCCGTCGAAGGGCGCTTTGATGACGGTGTAGCTCAGGTAGAGCTTGGCGGCTTCCAGCGCGGCGTCGGCCTGTTGGACCACCGGCCGGTCGTAGTGCGAATGGTCCTCGCCATTGATGCCCAGAGCGGCCTCGGCCTGCATCAATTGGTGCGCGGCCAGCCCCTGGGTGGCGAGTCCCACGCCTAGGGCGGTAGTCGCCTGGTCGTAGTATTCACTGGATACCACGCCCTGCGCCTTTAGTTGCTTGGCTCGGTCGTAGTCGATGCGGGCTTGGCGCAGTTGCGATTCGGCGAGATTGAGGCCTGAGCGCGCGGCTTCGACTTGCGCATAAAGCTGGTCGACGGTCTGACGCGCGCGTTCGAGCTGCGCTTGAGCCTGGTTGACCTGAACCTGGTAGTCGCTCGGATCGAGCTCGAGCAGCGTGTCGCCGGCCTTGACCCGCCAGTTGTCCTCGACGAAGAGTTTGACCACGGTGCCGTTGATCCGCGAGGAGATGAGCCCGATGGAGCCATCGACGTACGCGTCGTCGGTGGAGACGTGGGTATTGAAATAACGGTAGTACCTGATAGCCGGGAACATGGCCGCCAGTAGCAGCACCGCCACCGCCACCAGCAGAATCCGGCGAAACCAAATCGATTTCATTTTGCCGTCGCGGCTCGCCTCGAGTCGATGTCTAGTCTAACGAGTCCGGTCCACGCAGCAATGTGTCCAGTCCTCATCACGAACCTACAGATCACAGAAAAAAAGCGGCTCGGCAAATCTAGCCTGTCCGCTCCACGCCGTCCACTGCGCGCGGCGTCGCCGGGTCAGTGTCAGCCGCACAATTAGTGTTTGATGAGCAGGCGAGGGCCTCCGGTCGCCGTCGTGACGACCGCGCCATCGTCGAGAATATCTACAGTGATGAGCCCCCCTTCGTCGACCGAATTGAGTACCGCGTCCACCCGTCCATCCGAATGCTCGAACAGCAGCAGGGCCGGTGAGCGTACCTGGACCACGTAGCTCAGTGACAGATCCTCGGCCAGTCCGGTAATCAACCCACCCGACGGCGCTTTGATGAAAAGCTCGATGTCAGGATCCGCCTTGGGTGCGATCGTGGTCAGGCCGCCAAAGCTCTGCACCACGGTGGTCCCGAATGGATCGGTGGTCGACGCTTCAGCCGTCAGGATGGTTTTATAAATCAGCTCGGTGGTCATCAGAGCGGCGCTGTTGGTGAGCTTGGTGACGGTCACTTGCACACCCGGAGAGCCATTGATGATTACCGCCGATTCGGGCACCACGCCTCGAAATGTCCACGACTGCGCGTTGTCGGTGATTACTGCCTGGAACGGCGTACCCGGCGTGCCGAGCACCCACAGGCTGGCCTCGCCCGCGGTCGAAGAGGTTTGGCCGGGCGCGGTCGGGTTGGCCGTGCCGAACGCGCCTCCGCAGGCCGCGCACGCGAAGGCCAGGATCGCGAGCGCGCCGCGCTGGACGGCCGCCGAAAGTTTCACTCTGGGGCGTGCTCTCATGACTGATGCCGCGGCCAAGGCTATGGAACCTTGACGTTGTTATTGTTGACACATACCAGGCATTGCCCGCTGCCGGTGCCGCAAATACTGTTGCAAGGCTGAGCGACCTGCAGCGGCGGCGTCATCAGTTCGGGCACCGGCGTGCCCACCGGTGAGGGTTGCGCGGCCGGCGGGTTTGCCTCGAAGCGCTGCAGTTGGTAGGGCGCGGGATCGGCCGGCGCGCAGATCGAGAACTGGCCCGGCACAGTACCCCCGGTCGGGCCAACCCCCGTCGACATCAGTTGCACCCCGTTCTTGGAGAGCACAATCGAAGTGCCGTCGTCGAAGGTCGCGGTCGAGCCCATAATCGATCCGTGCCCCGCGCATTGCATCGAGAGAATCGGATGGACCCCGGCGGTTCCGCATCGCGCCGCCGGCGCGAAGGCGCTGACCACCGCAATCGTATGGCCGCTCGATTTTTCCGGCAAACCATTGAAGTAGTCGCTGACCGTCGCGTACAGGTCCAGCGAGGAAACACTGCTCGCCTCCGGCACGAACATCGTAAACGGCGCCGCACTGGAGCCGATCGGCACCGTGGCCAGCGCGACGTTTTCGATATTATGCGTGCCGTGGTCTTCGGCCGTCACCAGCACATTAAGCGCGCGCGGGCTGGAAACCGGCGGACTGATCGTTACCAGGCCCTGGATTTGCGATCGCCCAAGGGCGAAATTACATAACCCGCCCGTACCTGCCGAGCACGCGGCGCCTCCGCTTACTGACAGGCTGGAGGCCACCGTGTCGTAACCGGCGTCGCTGACGACCATCGTGTAGCTGCCGTTGGGGACGCTGTTGAACCCCTGCACGACGAAGTTACTGGGCGACATCGGGTAGGTTCCGGTGTCGTCGGTATTGGCGCTCGTCAGCACGACGCAGGCTGAAGGCGTCGGAACCTGGGTGCAGTCGGCTCCGCTGCCCGGCGTCGGCGCCACAATCTCGAGCGTGGCGCCCTGCAGCGGCATTCCCGAACAGCCATCGGTCACCTTGCCGCTGAGCGCGACCTGACCCGCCGCTGCCGCGCCGAGTTGCACCGTTTGCACTTGGTTCCGTTTGACCAGCACATTATGCGCAAACGAGTAGGCGAAGCCCGGACCAGAGCCGACCAAGTCATATAACGTGCCGTTGACGCTCGCGGGCAAGGGCAACTGGTAGAGCCCGCCACCGAGGGTCGTCGTTTCAACCACCTGGCCGGTGCCGGCCAGTTGCGCCGCGACCCTGGTGGCCCCGTACCCGGGGCCTGTAACGAGCCCGAGATAGTTGACCGCGGTGGGCGGCAGCGAGATGCTGGGCGAGAATTGGTACAGGCCACCGCTGAAGCCCGGCGCTCCGGCAAACGACTGGACTCCCGAGGTTACCGGCGTGATGTTGATCACCAGGGTGGCGAGTCCGTTGAGCGGCACGCTCACGCCGGCGTTGCTCGAAGTCGTCAGGTACTGCGAGGGATCGGTCAGCGATATTTGCGATGCGATACATCCCTCGAGCATACTTTGCGGGGTTTCCAGGCAGGTCGGAACGACCGTGCCGGCGTTGCTGCCGTCGAGCACCAACTCGATGGCGTGGTAGGTGTTGGCAGGCACCAGGTAGCTGTTGAAAAGCTGCGGCACCGTCTGAATCTGGTTGATGTCGACCTGCAGCTCGCTCGGGCCGGTGCCGGCGCCGGCCGGGTTGGGAGCATAGGAATTGAGACCGAAGGAGGAGTTGAGGTTGAACAGGGTGGCAAGCTGGGTGAACACGTCCACCGTGCCGGTGTTATTGAGGCCGACGCCAGGGGACACCGGAATCGTTGTCCAGTTGGGGTCGCCCTGGTTCTGGAAGATGTTGGGATCGGTGCTAGGGTTGAGCTTCACCGCCAAGACGTTGAATGAAAGGCTCTGGAAACCAGGAGTATTAGGCGGGCTTGGCGAGGGAGGGGTGCCGGTCAAAGCAATCACGATGACGCCTGCGGGGCCGGTGACCTGGCTCGAAGTCTGGCTATGCCCGGTTCCGGTCGGCGCCAGCGTTGCCACCAGTAACAGCAGTATGGGTGCGAGCAGAGCGATCGCTGCCCGCGGGGACGATACTTGTTTCACTCGCCACGCCTACAAGAGAGATTTCGGTTCCCGCTTGGGATAACCTAACCTAAGAGCGAAGGCAAGCAACCATTGTCTTCGCGCGGCGTAATTGGGACACGCGAGGCTTGACGGTATGGCTTGGAGCCTCGAAGAATTTCGGGAGAATTTTGGGAGAATTTCGGCTTACATGAAGCGTATCTCATCCGCCGTGATCAGCACGGCGCTGGCTTTTGCCGCGTTGTTCGTTTTCCAGTTATGCGCCGCTTCGGGAGTGCGCGCCGCGATGCAGGTCGTGGTCGGCAATCCCGGCTTGCAGCACTTCGACTCGGACGGCGGAGTCGAACTCGATTTCGGCTTGACCGACCAGGACGGCCAGCCGGTGGGTAATCTGCGCCCCGATAACCTGCAGGTCTTCGAGGACGGCAAGCTGGCCAAAATTCTCGATTTTCGCGGCGTCGGGCAGGGCCGCCCGGTCGACATCGTGTTCGTCATGGACGTGACCGAGTCGATGCAGCCGTATATCGACGCGATCAAGCAGAACATGGTGAACTTCGCCCACGACCTCGCCGCCAACAACCGCGACTACCGCCTGGGCCTGGTGACGTTCGAGGATTACACGGTCTCCAAGTACCCGGACTGTAATTGTCCCTATAGCAAGACGCTGACTCCGGACGTGAACCAGTTCATCAATTGGGTTGGCACGCTGCACGCCTCGGGCGGCGGCGACATTCCAGAAGACCAGCTCGACGCGCTCGCCTACGCCTCCACGCTTCCGTTCCGCCCCAAGGCACAGGCCATCCTAATCCTGATTACGGACGCGCCCTGCCACAAAAAGGGCGACGGCCCCGACCCCACCGGCGACGAGGCCTATCGACAACATAAGAACCCCAGTGCCGACGTGACTAATCTGACCGGCTCGGATGTGGCGCAGATGCTCAAGCGCCAGGGGTTGACGCTGTACGCCGTGGTGCCGCCGCCGTTCATCGAGCCCGCATACGCCGAGATAGTCGAGACCACGCACGGCCGCTCCTACAACATCGTGACCGAGGAGGGCCGCTTCGCTTCGCTGGTGCGCGAGATCGGACATTCGATCGCGACCGAGTACTCGCTGACCTATCTCACGCCGCGGCCGATCGAAGACGGCACCGATCGCACGGTTGAGCTCAAGATTAATTACAACGGCCAGACCGGCTCGGCCACCACTTCCTACCAGGTCCACGGCGTCGGCGGCGCGACCATCAACGTACCCGAAGGAGAAGGCGCTGGAGCGGGCGCCAACCTGGGCGGCACGGGACTTCAGCAGTTGTCCTTCAACTGGTGGAACCTGGCGGTGCCGCTGATCGCGATCCTGGGATTGTTTGGACTCTCGCGCTTGCGCTTTGGGGTCTCGGCCGAGGAACTCAAGGCGATCGTCGAGGCGCAGAACCAGCCCGCGCCGCCACCTACGCCGCGTCCCGCCGCGCGCGCGCCGGTCACCACTCAGGCTGCGGCCCCGGCACGCACCGTTTCGGCCGCGCCGCCGCCTTCGTCGTCGCCGATGGCGGCGCATGAGGCGCGGCTCAGCCTGCTCGAAGCGATCGACCCGGTGCCCGCCGAATACAGCCTGTTCAAGGACGAGGTTTCGCTCGGGCGCGGCGAGGACAATGACGTGGTGATTCCGCACGCGAGCGTCTCGCGGGCGCACGCCCGCTTGATGCGCCGCAACGGAGTCTTCGAGCTGACCGACCTCAGCTCGACCAACGGAAGTTACGTCAACGAGCAGCCCGTGCACGGTTCGGTACGCGTCACCAGCGGCAATCAAGTGCGCCTGGGCGACGTGCGTTTCGTGCTGCGCTACTGAGTGAGCGCCGCGGCTGTCATCGCCGCGTTGGCCGACCTTCGTAGCGGGAGATTTGGGCGCGGCGGCGATCACGCGCCGGCCGCCCCGCGTTGAGACTTTCCCTTCATTTAGTGTAACTTCGCTGCTTAATCCCCAGGAGGTCTGTTGCGTGCAGCCGTGTCGCCGATGAAGAAACTTAGCGGAGCCCAAATCATCATCGAAAGCCTGATTGCGGAAGGCGTCGACGTAATCTTCGGTTATCCGGGCGGAGCGATTCTGCCCACGTACGATGCGCTGCTCGATTCGAAGATTAAGCACGTCCTGGTCCGCCACGAGCAGGGCGCCGCGCACATGGCCGAAGGCTACGCGCGAGTCAGCGGACGGCCGGGCGTGGTGATGGTTACCTCCGGCCCCGGCGCGACCAACACGGTCACCGGCATCGCCGACGCCAACATGGACTCGACGCCGATGGTCGTCATCTCGGGCCAGGTGCCGACCACGATGATCGGCAACGACGCTTTCCAGGAGGCCGATTTCGTCGGCATCACGCGCCCCTGCACCAAGCATAATTACCTGATCAAGGACGTGCGTGACGTCGCGCGCATCATCAAGGAGGCCTTCTACATTTCGAGCACTGGCCGTCCGGGTCCGGTGGTGGTCGACGTGCCCAAGGACGTGCAACAGGCCGAGCACGTCTTCAAATATCCCGAGCGGGTCGAGTTGCGCGGCTACAAGCCCACCCTCAAGGGCAATCCGCGCCAGATCGAGCGCGCCATCGAAGCGATCGAAAAGAGCGACAAGCCGCTCTTCTATGTCGGCGGCGGCGTGCAATGGTCGGGCGCGGCGGCCGAGCTTACCCAGCTTGCGCGTGGGATGGGAGTCCCGGTGACCGAGACCCTGATGGGCCTGGGCTCGGTGCCGGCCTCCGACACGCTGTGCCTGGGGATGCTCGGGATGCACGGCTCGTACGGCACCAACACGGCGGTCTGCAACACCGATTGTCTGCTGGCGATCGGCGCGCGCTTCGACGACCGCGTCACCGGACGCATCGCCGACTTCGCGCCCCACGCCAAGACCATCATCCATATCGACATCGACCCGTCGTCGATTTCCAAGAACGTCAAGGTCGACATTCCGATCGTCGGCGACATAAAGGCGGTGCTCGCCGAGATGCTCACGATGGTCAAGGGACGCGAGTCGATCGCCAGGCGCCGCGCGGTGTGGGCGAAATGGCATCAGCAGATTCTCCAATGGAAACGGGAGAGGCCGCTGTACGAAAACGGCAATGGGCCGCGCCAGGGCGACGCGGTCTCGCCCATCCACGTGCTGGAGGAGATGCACGGACTTACCAAGGGCGACTGCATCGTCGCCACCGACGTCGGCCAGCATCAGATGTGGGTCGCGCAGCTTTTCCCGTTCGAGAAGCCGCGCTCGTTCCTGACCTCGGGCGGGCTGGGCACGATGGGCTACGGCTTGCCGGCCGGAATCGGCGCCAAGTTCGCCGCGCCCGACCGCAAGGTCGTGGTGGTCTCGGGCGACGGCTCGATCCAGATGAACATCCAGGAACTCGGCACGGCCGTTCAGTACAACGTCGACATCAAAGTCATCATCCTGAACAACTACTTCCTCGGGATGGTGCGGCAGTGGCAGGAGAAGTTCTACCAGGAGCGCTACTCGTACTCAGCGATGTCGGTGCCCAACTTCGTCATGCTGGCCGAGGCCTATGGCGCGCGCGGCTTCCGGATCGAGAAGCAGAGCGAGCTCGCGCGCACGATGAAGGAGGCTTTCGCCACGCCGGGGCCGGTGCTGATCGACGTCGTGATCCCCAAGGAAGAGGCGGTGATGCCGATGATTCCGCCGGGCGGCGCGATGTCGGAGATGCTGTTCGCTTGAGCTTCTAAAGTTTGCCAGCACGCGGAAGGGAGACACGATGGCGCGATTGCCGTACGTCAGCCGCGAGGATCTGAGCGCGGAGGAGCGCGAGGTTTTCGACGAACACGAGCGCGACCGCGGCGCCCCGCCCGGGCATATCCATCGCGCGATCGCCAACGCGCCCAATCTGTTGCGGCGTTTCTCCGGGCTCGCGCTGGAGCTGCGCAACCACACCCAGCTCGACCCGCGGCTGCGCGAACTCGCCCTGATGACCGTCGGGCGCATCGCCGGCGCCGAGTACGAATTCGTCCACCACTGGAATATCGCGCTGAATGTCGGTGTGCGCCGCGAGCAGCTCGAACAGCTTGCGGAGTTCGAGCGCTCGCCCGTCTTCAACCAACACGAGCGCGCGGTGATGCGCTATGCGGCCGAGGTCACCACCAACATCAAGGTCGGCGACCGGACCTTCGCCGCGCTGCGCGAATTTCTGGACAATCGCCGCATCATGGAACTCGCGATGAACGTCGCGTTTTACAACGCGGTGGTGCGGATCATCGTGCCAATCGGCGTCGAGCTGGAACCCGACGCGCGCAAGAACTGATTCGGCTCGCACCTGTGCTGAAGCGTTCGCCAACGGATGCGAGGGCAATCTGCCAAACGCTTGCTCGATAAGCCTGGCTTTTCTTGATTCGCTTTCCAGTTAATGCGAAGCATGGAGAAGCACGAAAATCCAACCAATGCGGAGATCGGCTGATGCCTGAATTCGACATTGTCATTAAAGACGGAATGATCATCGATGGGACCCGCGCCCCGCGCATCCGCGGCGACCTCGGGATCAAAAACGGACGCATCGCCAGGATCGGGCGCATCCCGGCCGGCGAAGCCAAAGAGGTGATCGACGCACGCGGTCTTATCGTGGCCCCGGGCTTCATCGACCTCCACACGCACTACGACGCGCAACTGTTCTGGGATCCGTGGCTCACGATCTCCGGATGGCACGGCGTGACCTCGGTGGTGATCGGCAACTGCGGCTTCGGTTTCGCTCCGGTCAAGCCGGGCGACGAAGAGCGCGCGATGCTGACCATGACGCGTACCGAGGCGATTCCGCTGGCTGCGATGAAGGCCGCGATGCCCTGGGACTGGCACACCTATCCCGAGTTCCTCGACCGTATCGAACGGCTGCCCAAGGGCGTCAATGTGCTGCCTTACGTCCCGGTCAACCCGTTGATGGGCTACGTGATGGGGATCGAGCAATCCAAAACCGGACGGATGCCGACCGACGACGAGCATCGCATGATGGCCCATCTGCTCAACGAGGCGATGGATGCCGGCGCCTACGGATGGTCCGCGCAGCGCCTCAAGCCCGACGGGCCGTCGGCCGTGCAGCGCGACTGGGACGGCTCGCCGATGAACACCGACGTGATGCACGACGAGACCTGCAAGCTCTTCGCGAAAGTCCTCGGCGAGCGCGGCGAGGGCTTCCAGGAATTGACCCTGGCGAGCTGGAATCCCAAGGAAGACGCGCGCCACTACGAGGAGCTGGCGAAAATCAGCGGCCGCCCGATCATGTTCGAGGCGGTGCAATCGCAGGACCGCTTTCCGCATCGCCATCGCAACATGATCCGATGGCTCGATCGATGCCGCATCAATGGCATTCCGGTCTACGGCCAGGGCATCACCACCGAAGCCGGGCTGACTTTCACCTTCGAGGACTGGAACCTGTTCGACGATTCCGATTCGTGGCGCGAAGTCACCACCGGCACGACCGAGGAGCGCAAGGCCAAGCTTGCCGACCCGTCGCGCCGTCACGGGCTCAAGACCAACCTGCCGCGCGAAGGCCTCATCACGAGCTTCTTCGATCAGATCGTCATCACGCAGGTGATCGACGACAAGCTGCGCCATCTCGAAGGAATGACGCTGCGCAGGGCGGGCGAGCGCGACGGCAAGGACCCGGTCGACGTGATGTGCGACCTGGCGGTGGCCGACAACCTCAAGACGGAGTTCTTCGCGCCGGCGATAAATCGCGATCCCGCCCTGATGAAGGAGATCATCGATTATCCGTACATCACTTTCGGCGTCTCGGACGGCGGCGCGCATACCAAGTTCCTCACCGCGGGGCGCTACCCGACCGAAGGCATCGCGAGCTTCGTGCGCGAGCGCGGATGGCTGACGCTGGAGGAAATCCACTGGCGGCTCAGCGCGCTGCCGGCCTTTTGCGCCGGCTTCAAGGATCGCGGCTTCCTGCGCGAGGGCGCACCGGCCGATATCGTGATCTACGATTACGAAAAGCTTGGCGTCGGGCCGGTCGAGATCGTGCACGATTTGCCGGGCAACGAATGGCGCCGCGTGCAGCGTGCGGAAGGCTATCGCCATATCCTGGTCAACGGCGCGGTGACCTTCACCGAGGGCGATTGCACAGGCGCTACGCCGGGCAAGCTGCTGCGTCACGGCGTGGCCGCATAAACGCCGAGCGCGTCAGCGGACCTCAGCGGACATCGGAAGAACGGGCGACGGCTGCCGGCGCGAATCGCGCCGGCGGCCGTCGCCGCATTCAGGCCGGCCGTTCCTTGCCCTTGGGTTTAAATCAGAGGCAGCATACGGAGTCTACTTGAACTCCGTGGCAAGTAGAGAGGCCCCAGTGATGCGATACGTAAAGGCTCGCAAGATGGTTCCGCTGGCGATTCTGCTGGGCGTGCTGTTCTTCTCGTCGGCGGCGATTGCACAAACGTGCATGTTCGGTGCGGATAATTGTATCGATATTCATATCGACGGTATTGCCGGCGAGGATGGCAACGGCAACTACGACGTGGCGACTTACAACTGGGGCCTACCAGGCGGAGCGCCGGCGCCGTTGGGCGCCGCGTCGCAGCTCAACTTCACTCGCTCGAGGCTCGACACGACCACGGTGAAGTTGATGCACGCCGCGGCGAATCATCGGACCGTCGCCACCGCCGACCTCTCGGTTATCTCACAGGGGACGGTGACGGTCAGTTATCACATGATCGATGTGCAGTTCGAATCCATGCAGCACAGTGGACAAGGCGCCTCGCCCAATCCGCCGGTGGTATCCGAGAGCGTAATCCTCGGATTCAAAAAGCTCGTTTACACTTTCCAGCCCGTTACACCCAATGGCCAGAAGGCCGGGCCGCCTGTGACGTTCACCTGGAATTTCTAGTGATGCGAGGCGGGCGATGCCGCGCGAGAACGCGCACGAGTTGTGGGCCGAGGGAATCGAGCTTTTCAACGGCAGCCGCTTCTTCGCTTGCCACGAGGTGTGGGAGGAAGTCTGGAAGCGGGCGAGCGGCGCGGAGAAGCTCTTTTACCAAGGGATGATCCAAGCCGCGGTGGCGATCCTCCACGCCCAGCGCGGCAATCCGCGCGGCGCGCGATCGACCTGGGAGAAGGCGCGCGCGAAACTCGACTCGTTGCCGGCGGAGCATATGGGAATCGCGCTGGGTGAGTTACGCGACGCGGTGGCCGCGTTTGTTGCGGCCGCGACGGTCGGCCATCCGCACGCGCCGCCGAAAATCCGCCGCTTGTGAACTGAGCAGTGCCAGAAAAGGCTGGCTTCCCCCGCCTGTCATCCCGATGTACGGGCCGTTCGTGAACGGCCCTGTCCGTTGGCGACCTCGGAGCGGCGACCGGGAGTGTCGGTGAAAAATTAAAAGGGAATGTCGTCGTCGTCGGGGCCGGCCGGCGGCATATCGTTGCTGAAATCTTCCGGCTCATCCATCCCGCCGCCGCCACGCGCTCCCGCGCCGCCCCCGCCTGCGCCGTCGCCGCGGCCGCCCAGGAACTGCACGCGCTGCGCGACGACCTCGGTGCGCGAGCGCTTGCCGCTGCCGTCCTTGGATTCCCACTGACGCGTCGTCAGCCGTCCCTCGATATAGACCTGCCGCCCCTTTTTCAGGTACTGGCTGCACAGCTCAGCCTGTTTGCCGTAGACGACGATGTTATGCCACTCGGTCGATTCCTTGTTGGTGCCGTCGCGTCCTTTGAATTTCTCGCTGGTCGCCACCGAAAAATTTGCGACCGGCTGGCCCGAGGGCAGGTAGCGCACTTCGGGATCGCGTCCGAGGTTGCCGAGCAGAATGACTTTGTTTACTGACATCGTGGTTTAAACGACAAGCTCCTAGGCGATAAGCTTTTCAGCGACAAGCTCCCTGGCAACCAACTCTATGAGCCGCGCAGACTTTTGACGGAATCTCTTACTTTCCCACGCTTGGAAACCTAACGCCGGCGCGCATCCGGCGCAACCGCCCGCATGGAGGTGAATCCACCGCCTGTTGATACGGCCTTAGGAATTCCGCCGGCGCCGCCTCGACCGCTCCCGTTGCCGCTTTCGCCGCGACAGGCGGCTTTATATAATCGCCCTGCGGTGGCTGGGTGGGGTTCAGGTGATGGCATCCCACGAATTGACATCCTCGTCGGTCAGGATCGTGCCGCTGGGCGGGCTCGGTGAAATCGGGCTCAACCTGACGGTGATCGAATGCGCGGGGCGCGCGATCATAATCGACGCCGGGGTAATGTTCCCCGAAGAACGCACGCTCGGAATCGGCGTGCTGGCGCCCGATCTCGCCTACCTCGAGCAGAGCCATCTCGAAATTCTCGGCGTCGTTTTGACTCACGCCCACGAGGACCATGTCGGTGCGCTGCCGCATCTGCTGCGCCGCTTCAACGTGCCGGTCTATGGGACCGAGGTGACCCTGGCCTTCGCCCGCCGCCGTCTCGACGAGGACGGGCTGATCGGCGCGCGCATGAACACGATCGAGCCGCGCCGCCGCTTCGAGCTCGGCCCGTTCGGCGTCGAGCCGATCCGCGTCACTCATTCCACCCCCGACTCGGTCGCGCTCGCGATCGCGACTCCGGCGGGCTTAATCGTGCACAGCGGCGACTTCAAGATCGACCCCACGCCCATCGACGGCGAACTCTTCGACCGCGAGCGCTTTGCCGCGCTGGGCGCCGAAGGTGTGGCGCTGCTGCTGTCGGATTCGACCAACGTCGAGCGCGTCGGGCGCTCGGGCGCGGAGAGTTCGATCAAGCCCGTGTTGCGCGAGATCGTGTCGCGCAGCCGGGGCAGGTTTTTCCTCTCGGTCTTTTCCTCCCATCTGCATCGCATCCGCCAGTTGACCGAGGTCTCACGCGAAATGGGGCGGCGGGTGGTGCCGCTGGGACGCCGGATGGCCGAGAGCGTGCGCCTGGGATTGGAACTCGGCCAACTCCCGTTCGCACCCGGCACCTATATCGATCCGGCCGAGGCGGAGTTTCTGGAGTCGCGCAAGCTGACCTATCTTGCCAGTGGCAGCCAGGGCGAGCCGCTCTCGGCGCTGGTGCGAATCGCCGCCGCCGCTCATCCCCGCGCGCGCGTCGAACCGGGCGACACGGTGGTGCTTTCCTCGCGTTTCATCCCCGGCAACGAACGCACGATCAACACGCTGGTCAATCAGCTCTACAAGCGCGGCGCCGAGGTGTTTTACGAAGCGGTCGCGCCGGTGCATGTCTCCGGCCACGCCTACCAGGACGAACTCGCCGAGCTCATCGCATTGGTCAAGCCGAAATACTTTGTGCCGATCCACGGCGAGTATCGCCATCTGCGCCGCCATTTCGCGCTCGCCGCCGCCGCCGGCGTGCCCGAGGCCAATTGCTTCCTGCTCGAAGACGGCGAACCGCTGACGCTGAGCGCCGGCCCGACGGCCCATCGCGCCCGCGCGGTCGCGGCCGGACGCATCCTGGTGGAAGACGGCGAATTCGGCGACCCGGGATTGCTCGGCGAGCGGCGCACGCTGGGGCGCGACGGCACGGTGTTCGTGGCGATCGCGGTGTCGTCGAAGACGGGCGCGATCGTCGCCGGCCCGGAACTGGTCTCGCGCGGGCTCGTGATCGGCGACGGCACCTCGGCTCACATCCGGCGCGCCCGCGCGCAACTGGGCGAGCGGCTTAACCACATCGAAGGACCATTCAGCGCCGAGGGCACGATGCTGCGCGAGGAGATCGTGCATACGCTGCGCAACTACTTCAACCGCGCGCTCGGCAAACGGCCGCTAATCGTGCCACACATCATGGAGGTCTGAGCCGCTATCGCGCGTCCGCCCAAAGCGCCAATCGAACTCGAACCAGCCGACGCGGCGATGGAACTGCCGCCCGCGCCGGTTCCAAACCGCGTCGCGCGCGAGCTGACGGCTATCGTGCTGGCCGCGCTGGCCGCATTCGGCGTGCTGAGCCTGGTCTCGGCCGCGGCCGGTCAGAACCCCAACCTGTGCGGCATCCTGGGAGGCGCGGCCGCCGCCGCGGCGGACGGTCTTTTCGGGGTCCAGGCTTACGTGCTGACGATCATGGTGCTGATTCTCGCGCTGCGGGTATGGAGCGGCGCGCCCGGGCGCACGCTGGTGCGCGAGAGCCTCGGCGGCGCGATCTTGCTGATGGCGCTCTGCGTCGGCGCGGGGCTTTTCGCGGACGACGCGCGGTCGGCGGGAGGAGCGGTCGGCGCGGCGTTCGCGTCCGCGCTGGGCCGCTACCTCAACGTGGGCGGTGGTTATCTCTCCGTGATGCTCGCCGTGATCGCGGCGCTGGTGATGATGCTGCGGCGCGCGCCGACCGAGCTGATGGCGGGTCTGGCCTCCAGCATGGGCGTGCGCCGGCGCGAGCCGCGAGACCTGCCGGGAAACCTGCCATCAGATGATGACGGCGATTGGTCGGCCGGCGACGCTGGTGTGGCCGTCAAGGTTGCGCCGTCCTTCGAGGGCGCCGCTGGCGACGGGGCAAGCGAAGCCGTCCGTTCGCTCAAGGTTCGGCGTCTCGAACCTACCGAGCTTCGTGCGCGCGACAACAAGTCGATGCGCCCGGGGCGGGCGAAGGGCGGCTATGAAGTACCGCCCTTGTCGCTGCTCGATATGCCGCCGGCCGAGCATGCACAAATCGACGAGGCCGCGCTCGAACGCAGCGCCCGCGTGCTGGAACAGAAGCTCGCCGATTTCGGCGTCGAGGGGCGCGTGGTCGAGGTCCAGCCGGGGCCGGTGGTCACGATGTACAAGTTCGAGCCCGGCTCGGGAATCAAGGTCAGCCAGATCGTCAACCTGGCCGACGACCTCTCGATGGCGTTGCGCGCGGCGACCGTGCGGATCCAGGCTCCGGTGCCGGGCGAGGCGGTGGTCGGAATCGAGGTGCCCAATCGCAAGCGCGAGAAGGTTTATCTGCGCGAGATCATGGAAGCCGAGGAGTTCGCGGCCGCCCGCAGCCAGCTTACGATCGCGCTCGGCAAGGATATCTCGGGGCGCCCGATGGCGGCGGACCTGGCAACGATGCCACATCTGCTGATCGCGGGCGCGACCGGGACCGGAAAGTCGGTGTCGATCCATACGATGATCGCGTCGATTCTCTTCAACGCGACCGCCGATGACGTGCGCTTCATCCTGATCGATCCCAAGATGCTCGAGCTGTCGGTCTACGAAAACATCCCGCACCTGCTGGTCCCGGTGGTGGTCGATCCTGAAAAAGCGGCGGCGGCGCTTTTGTGGGCGACGCAGGAGATGGAGACGCGCTACCGGATGATGCGCGAGCTGGGCGTGCGCAATATCGACGGCTACAACCGCACGCTCGGCGCCGCCGGCAAGGTGGTCGAGTTGAAGCCGGTCAATCTGATCGAGGAAGGCGCCGGCCGTGCCGTCGCCGAGGACGGCGAGCCGATCAAGCATCGCAAGCTCCCCAAAATAGTGATCATCATCGACGAGCTGGCCGATCTTCTGCTGAGCGAAGGCAAGACCGTCGAACGCGATATCACGCGCCTCGCGCAAAAGGCGCGCGCGTCCGGAATCCATCTGATCCTCGCCACCCAGCGCCCGTCGGTCGACGTGCTGACCGGCCTCATCAAGGCCAATCTGCCGGCCCGCATCTCCCTGCAGGTGACCTCGCGCGTCGACTCGCGTACGATCCTCGATTCGATCGGCGCGGAGCGGCTGCTCGGCGCGGGCGACATGCTGTTCATGCCGCCGGGCAGCGCGAAGTTGCGCCGGCTGCACGGCCCGTTCGTTTCCGAGACCGAGATTCGCCGCGTCGTCGACTTTCTCCGTGCGCAGGGGGCGCCGGACTACCAGATGGATATCCTCGAGACCAGGCCGCCGTCGGAGGATGGCGTCGACGGTGGCGGCTTCGAAGCTGACAGCCTCTACGACGACGCGGTGCGAATCGTGCTCGAGACCAACCAGGCGTCGGTCTCGATGATCCAGCGGCGCCTGCGGATCGGCTACAATCGAGCGGCGCGGATGGTCGAGCAGATGGAGCGCGAGGGATTGGTGACACCGGGCGACGGGATGCGCCCGCGCGAGGTCCGCACCCGCAACGCCAACTAGCGTGAGACTATAAAAGTCATTCCGGGCGGAAGCTGCTGGCTTCGATACAAAAGTCATCCTGAGCGAAGGCTGCCGGAGTCGAAGGATCTCGCGCGATCCTCCGCGCGGTCCTCGATGAAACTACGGCGGCCCGGTGGCGTCCCTTAGATCCAGATACCCAGGAAACAAGGTCAGGAACACTAAGATTCAGAACATTAAAGTAAGGATGCCAGGAGCTGAGGCGTCGCATCGTCGCCCGGGCCGCTCCGTGCAGCGAGTCTTGCTGGCGGCCGCGGCTGCGACGGCGATCGCCTTGTCGTTTGGCCGGGTCACGATTGCCGATGCGCGCTGCAAACCCGGCCCGGCCGGATTGCAAGACGCTCCGACCGAATCTCTCTCGAGCCTGGATACGGCGCTGACGCGCCTGCAGCAGCGTTACGATTGCTCGAACTCGATGCAGGCGAATTTCGACGAGACGCTGAGCAGTCCCGGCGGCATGGCGCGCACTCGCAAAGGGACGGTCTATTTCAGGAAAGTCGGACGGATGCGATGGGATTTTGCCGCGCCATCCGAAGGCACGGTCGTGAGCGACGGCAAGACCGTCTACGATTACGAGAACGACCTCAACCAGGTGGTCGAGTTGCCGGTGGACAAGGCGCTCAAGAGTAGCGCCACGGCTTTTTTACTCGGCCTGGGCAATATCCGTCGCGATTTCAAGGTCTCAATGCCACCTGCTTCGTCCAGCGATGGACTGGTTCACGTGATCCTGACTCCCAAGGACGGCGGCGACACGATGGAATTGGGGCTCGACCCGAAGAGTTACGACATCGTTAAATTCAAGCTGACCAACCAGGTGGGCGGCGTTACCGAGCTAAAGTTTAGCGATATTCGGATAAACGTAGCTCTTGATGACTCATTGTTCAGGTTCACGGTACCCGAAGGCGCCGACATCGTTCGTCCCCAGAAGAACTAAAATCCGGTCCTCCCGCGCCGGCCCGATTGCGCCCGTTGTCGGGGGAGAGTAAGCATATAAGCCCGATTTTTATCCGCTTATGGAAAGTGTCCACTTGATCAGCCTGGGATGTCCCAAGAACACAGCCGATAGCGAGCTGATGCTGGGCGCACTGGTGCGCGCGGGATTCGAAGTCACGATGGACCCGCAGCAGGCGCAGGTACTGCTGGTCAACACGTGCGCCTTCATCGAGCCCGCCAAGAAAGAGTCGATCGACGCTATCCTGGCGGCCGCCGAGGTGAAAAAGAACAGCGCCGGCAAGCGGCTGGTGGTAGCGGGATGTCTTTCGCAGCGCTACGGGAGCGAGCTTCGCGAGCAGTTTCCCGAGGTCGATATTTTCGTCGGCACCGGCAACTTTCTCGATCTTCCCGAGCTCTTGCGCCGCAGCGAGCGGCCGGAGTTGCGGCCGATTCCTTATACGGGCGCGGCCCATCTGCTGCCCGCGGCCGCTGCGCCTCGGATCAGAACGGGCGACCCGTTCAGCGCCTACCTGAAAGTTTCGGAGGGCTGCGACCATCGCTGCGCTTTCTGCATCATTCCAAAGATCCGCGGGCGTCATGAGAGCCGTGCGCTCGATGACCTGGTGGAAGAGGCGCGTCAGCTTGCGGCGAGCGGGGTGCGCGAGATCAATCTGATAGCGCAGGACCTCACCGCCTACGGCCGCGACCTGGAGCCGCGCGCGTCGCTGGCGGCGCTGCTGCATCGCCTCGCGCCCATCGAAGGCATACGATGGATTCGTCTGCTCTATTGCTATCCCAATTTCGTCACCGACGAATTGCTCGTGGCCATCGCGAGCCTCGAAAAAGTGGTTAAGTATATAGACATGCCTTTGCAGCATGCCGATGACGCTATGCTGCGCGCGATGAAGCGCGAGCGCTCCGCCGACGCGTTGCGCAAGCTGCTGGGGCGGGTCCGCGCGGCGATTCCCGGGGTGGCGCTCCGCACTTCGTTTATCGTCGGCTTTCCGGGCGAGACCGAAGCGGCGTTCGCGGCCTTGGTCGATTTCGTGCGCGAGCAGCGTTTCGATCGGGTCGGAGTTTTCACCTATTCGCGCGAGGAAAATACCGCGGCCTGCGATCTCGCGGACCAGCTTTCCGAAGGCGTCAAACGGCGCCGCCGGGCGGAATTGATGGAGGTGGCAGCCGACATTTCTCTTGCAAGGAATCGCGACCTGGTAGGTCGCGAACTCGAGGTCATGGTCGAAGGGGCGGCGCCGGGGCGCGCGACGCGGTTACGCGCGCGGACCTCAGCTCAGGCGCCCGAAATCGACGGTATGGTCCTGCTCAGCGGCGAGGCCGAGCCGGGCGAGATCGTCCGCGCGCGGATCGAGCGCGCCTCGACTTACGATCTTCACGGACGGATCACGGGCGCAGTGGCGCAACTATAAGGGGCGGCGAATAATGCCGAAGAAAACAGCAGCCACGAACAGGAAAAAGTTTCTGGCCAAAATGCGCGAGCAACTGGGAGAGATGAAGACCAAGCTGCTCAGCGAGATGGATTCCGAGTTGCGCGCCGAGCGCGAAGGCAACAAGGACGAGGGCATGGACACCTACGACCTCGCCTCGGAAGAGCGCGACCGCGAGATCAATTTCATCCTGTCGGATCGCGAGCGGGTGAAAATCAAGCAGGTCGACGACGCGCTCGATCGGCTCGCCGAGGATACCTATGGCGTGTGCGAGTCGTGCGGACTCGAGATCGCCGAAGAGCGCCTCCAGGCGATGCCGTTTACGCGGCTGTGCCGCGACTGCCAGCAGGAGCAGGAAAAAGAGGCCAAGTCGCAACGCCGCTTCGACGACGAGCGCAATACTTACCGCAAGCTTGGTTCGACCGACGCCGACGAAGAGACTCCCTGACCGCCGCGCGCGGGGAGGTCACCAGACTACGTGTGTCGGTTGCAACCGTGACGGGCTAGTGCGCGCGTCGGCGAACCAAAATCGCCGAGCATCTTTACCGCCGCCTCGTCCACGGGCATTCTAGTGCTCTAGCGGGCACGAGTTGATCGCCCAACGCGAGGGCGTGGTCCCGAGTCGTGGCGCACGCCGATCGCATGCGCCGGGCGAGTTCCGGGAACGCCCGGCCGGTATCTACCTGGGAAGGTGTAATTGGCAACAAGAATCTTCTGCGAGGCCCGGTCCGAGAGGACGCCGGTCGGCGCCAGTGGAAGCAATGGTGTCGCGGCCATCCTGAAGCTGGCCGAGGTCCGCACGGTTGTGGCCATAGCCAGCGCCAGGGGCGGCGTCGGCAAGAGTGCGATCTGCGTCAACGTGGCGGCCGCGCTGGCGATGGCCGGGCGCAAGGTCGCGATCGTCGACGCCGATCTTAACTCGCCCGGGCTGCTCGCGATGCTTGGGCTGAAGCCGCTTCGGCGTTTCGCGCCGGGCGAGGAGATCGATCCCGCGTCGGGTCCGTTGGGCATCCGGGTCGTGGCCTCGAGCCAACTGGCCGATGGCGAGGCCGTTGCGTTCAGCTTTGTCGAGACCGACGAGGCGCTGCCGCCGGCGGTGTCGCTCAACGGCGCGCGGCCGCTTGAAATCGATTACCGTGCCGCCCTGCGCCACTTGCTCGGAGCGCGCTTTGGACCGCTCGACCTGATGCTGGTCGATCTCGCATCGGGCCTGTCGCAGTTGCACTGCCTCGCCGAGGTGGTTGAGTTGACCGGCGTGGTGATGGTTACGCGTCCCTCCGAGGCCAGCGTGCGCGCGACACACGACGCGCTCAAGACTGTCGTCCATGACGGTATCGCGGTGCTCGGGCTGGTCGAAAACATGCTCGGCTTCAACTGCGACAGTTGTCACACCGTGCGCCCGCTCTTTCCGCAGGGCAATTTTCCGGGTCTGGCGCTTGGCGCCGAAGTGCCGATTCTCGGGCGGCTTCCATTCGACCCGCGGCTGGCGGATTGCGCCGAGCGCGGCGCGCTGTTCGTCCGCGAGCATCCCGATGCGCCGCTCGCCAAGCAATTCGCCGCGATAGCCGCTAATCTCGAGCAGGAAATCGCACGGCGTGCGGCAGAGCCGCCGGTGACCCAGGAGCCCGCCTGAGAACACGCCGCCGCAAGTGCTCCACCGGTGCGGCGTCTCGCAAATACCTTTACCCAGCGCCCCAGCAGTCATTCTGAGCGTTAGCGAAGAATCTCGCGGCCGCCATCTTTGCGGCCGTGATGGCTTTTTGGAAAGCCCGCGAGTGATCACGCCGCAAAAAGATCCCGCGCGAGATCCTTCGACTGTGCTCGCAGACTCGCTTCGCTCAGGATGACGAACTGCTGGAGGCAGCTTATTTCAATGGGACGTTACGTCAGCTCTCGTCGTCGCCGGCCTCGGTGTTCGCGCTCGGCGCCGCCGCGCCGCGATACGAGCACTCGAACATCCCCGCACCGCGACGATCTCCGACATGAAAGCTGGCGAAGCCGAGCGAGGTCAGGATTCGGCTCTGAGCGGGCCCCGGCCGCGACAACATCACGAAGCTTCGGACTTCGCCGGCAAGCTCGAGCGCGTGGCCCTCGCCAGGCGGCCGCAGTATCGCGGCGATTCGATGCGGCGGGCGACGGGGGGTGGCGGGCGTGAGTTCCAGGCGCTGGAGGCCGCAGTCGGTCCATCGTCCGCGATCGAGGACGCGCGCCTGCTCCGTTTCGCCGCCCTCGCTGTCGGTTAGCGCTCGCGCCTCGACAGCTTGCTGGGTCGCTCTGCCGGGAAAGGCGGCCCATATCATTCGCCGTCTGCTGAAAGCGCCGTTGCCGATTGCGATAAGCGAGCGGCCCACCCGGGCCACGGCCGCGAGGCGATGTGTTGCTCCGGCCAGCGAAAGATGGCCGGTCACGCGGCCGAGGATGCCATCGCCGGCGTTTTCTGGATGAGTGATCAATTCGATTAGGGTTTCGGTCGGCGGCTCCGAGGAGGCGGGTGCCGCCGGCCACGCTTCGAATTTTGCGTGAAGCTCCATCGCTTCGTGCAGCGCGGCCTTTGCGAGCGCACGCTCGACGCTCAGGTAGGCGGTGCCGTCCTCCACCACGACCGCCGGGCCGGCGAAATCGAAGCGCAGGCGGCCGTTCTCAACGCACAGTGCCAGCGGGCCGAGCGTGAGACTCTGCGCCGTGCGTTCGACGCGCCCCTCTGCTGTGAAGAGCGCGATACGCTCGCGGCCCGCAACCACCATCACGCGCGCCCCTGCCGCGCCCGCGCCGAGATCGAAGCTCGCCATCACCCCCAGCTCCGCCGACGGATCGTAAAACTCAAGTCCCGCCCTAAGCGGCCCGGCGGGCAATTGCCGAGGGCCGTGCCGAGGCGCGGATGAAGGGAGCTCGGCGGTGCGGATGATCTCGATGCGGCTCGCGTGCTCGATGAATCCGGGGCGCGGGGCGGTGGCGGGCCGATCGCAGCGGGCGAACGAGTCGGCGATCGCGGCGATGGCCTCGGAGCGGAAACGGCCGGGCATCCGCAACGCCACCGAAAGTTCGAGCTGTACGGCCTCCAGCGCGCCGCGTGCGTTGAGCGCGGCCAGGCGCCTGAGCGCGTCGACCGGGCTGGAAGCGTGTCGCTGGGTGAACGCCTGGAGCAGATTGTTGGCGCCGGCACCCGGGTAGCGCAGGCCGAAGGTGGGCTTGATGCCGCTGCGGCCGAGCGCCGCGGCGAAATCGCGCAGCGGCCCATTGATGAAGCCGTCGCTCGCGGAAACGTGCGCGCCGCACGCGGGCAGCAGCGTTGCGCCCGCCGACTTGACTCCGACGCCCAGGTCAACCCGCGGCTCGATGACGTTCCATCCGTGGATCAGCAACATCACCGCGCGCCCGCCGCGGGCCACGATTGTTTCCAGGCGCGCCGCGATCAGCTCGAGCATCCACGGCGCCTCGTTCATCACCTGGCTCAGGCGATTGAGGTCAAGCTGGTTGCGATCCATCCCGGCATTGATGATCGCGCCGGCGCCGAGGCGCCGCGCCAGCTCATGCGTGATATCGGCGGTGTGGAGATCGTTGACCTTGGGATTGAGCAGGGCGCGCGTAGCCGGGCCGGCCTGGCCGCCGTGGGGCGCGATCAGCAATACCGGCGCGTCGCCGTGAGGCGCCTGGAGCCATCGCGCGCTCTTCGCGGCGGCGGCTTCGTCAAACGGGCGCGCCCCGGGCGTCGACCTTGTCCTCATGCGTCGCTCCGGTAACGCCGGAGTTTCATCGCCGCGCGCGCGTGCAGGATGAACGAGGCAACGAAGTAATAAGCGATGAACGACAGCGAAGCGAAGAGCAGTAACGGGCTATGTCTAGGCAGCGCGGGCAGCATCGCCAGCGTCACTATCGCCCAGGCGATCGCAAGGGTGAGCGTCACCGCGCGCAACGGCCCGGTGCGGTTGGGATAAATGTATTTGATCGGCACGAACACCATCACTGCGAAGACCGCGACGATGACCGTGCTGACGAGCGCTCCGAGTTCGAGACAATAAAGGTAAAACGCGACCAGGTTCCAGTACGACGGGAAGCCGCGAAAGTAGTGGTCGTCGGTCTTGGCTTCGACATGGCAAAATCCGTAGCCGCTCGCCACCATCACGACGGCGCCGATCAGGTAACCGCCGAAGCCGGGCGCGAGAATTCCCGCGCGCAGCATCAGGAACACCGGCGCCAGCACGTAGGTCAGATAGTCGACGATGTTGTCGAGCAATGCGCCGTCGAAGTGCGGGATACGCCGGCGCACTTCAAGCAGGCGGGCCAGCGGGCCGTCGCTGGAGTCGATCGCGGTCGCGACCGCCATCGCGATGAAACTCGCGCGAAAATCGCCCCGCGCGGCATAGTCGATGGAGAGCAGTCCGGCGACCGCGCCGAGCGCCGTATACAGATGAACGCCCCAGGCGCAGAGCCGCAGCCAGTGCTCGCGCCCAAGCGTGGCGGCGTCGCGGCCGGCCCGCGCGGCCGGCTCACTTGCCGGGCTTATGATGGCGCGGTCCGAAGTAGTCCTCCAAAATCGTCATGAATGGGCCACAGGTGCGGCGCCCCTTGACGTGCGCGCAAGCCTCGTCCAGCGACATTTCGCCGTGCGCGCGCAGATAGGCGATCGCGAGCGTCGGCGCACGATTGAGACCGGCGTTGCAGTGCAGGTAGACGCGCTCACCTTCGCCGATAAGACTCGCCAGCGTGCTCAGCGTATCGCCGAGCCGCTCGGCCATCGCGTCCGCACTGCCATCCTGGATCTCCGTGCGGATGAATTTGATCCCGCTTGCGCGACAGGCCTCGGCAAGCTCGCGTTCGCGCAGTCCGTTGAGCGCCAAATCCTCGTCGTCTTGAAGATTGTGAATGGCGGTGACGCCGAACTCCGATTTGAGCCAGGCCATGTCGTCGGGCCGGGGGAACTCACCGACCAGGAGCCCGGAAGAAATCTCGGTCACCGACGGACGGCCGCGGTTGTGCGCCGCGTGGCTCTGATACTCGGGTCGTTTGCTGAACCAGTCCACGATCGGGAATTGTAGCTCATCGATACGCGGCGCATAAACGGGGCGTGCGCACCGCTCCACAGGCGCGCGCTGGGTGTTTTACGCCCTCGCGAGACTCACTATTGCGTGCGAATTTGCGCGCTCAGCCCTTGGCGTGCCGGCCGCCGCGCGCCGACGTCCGGCGCGGACGATTCGCGGTGCGTGGCTCGTTGGTCGCGTCTCCAGCCGGCTGCGCCGTCTCCGACTCGGCCGGCGCCGCGCCGCCATCGTCGCCGTGCGCGCCCGGCTTGCGTTGTTTGCGCCGGAGCACCCCGGAGGACGGAATCCGCTCGCCCAGCGCCAGCACCGCCGCGCGCATCGCGTCGGCGAGCTTGCGATAGGCGCCCGTGCCCTCCGCGTTGTCGGCCAGCGCGCGCAACTCGGCGTTGGTTATGACGCGGCCGATGCGCACTTCGACCGGCCGGCGATGCGGGACGATGCTGCCCTTGCCGAGGACCGCGTAGGTTCCGCTGATACGGACCGGCAGCACGTCGCATCCGCCGCGCAGCGCGAGGTAGCCCGCGCCGCTTTTGAATTCGTGAATCGCGCCGTCGGGTGAACGCGTGCCTTCGGGGAACATCAGGACGCTGCGTCCGGCGTTGAGTTCATCGATCGCGTCGTCGAGCGAGTCGAGTTGTGCGCGCTCGCGGTCGAACGGGATGAGGCGGGTGAAGTTGCTGACCACGAAGCGGCGTGCGTCGGTGTTGAAGAAATAGTCCTTGGCGGCCAGTACCACCAGCTCGCGGCCCGGTGCGCCGAGCGCGTAGCCGGTGAGCGCGAAATCGAGATGGCTCGCGTGGTTGGCGACCACCAGGAAGTTGCGATTGGCGGGCACGTTGCCGCGGCCCAGTATGCGCGGCTGTAGCCATCCGTCGAACGCCAGGCGCTGCGCGCCGCGAAGCGCCGCCTCGCCCAGGCGCTTGAGCGCGCCCGGCAACGCGGGAGTGAACGGCTCGGCGAAGCGCGCGTATGACGGCAGGCGAGGGCGGTTCTGCCCCTGGCCCACGGCGCGCTGAAGATCGTCAACGGTGCGGAGATCGCCCAGCTCCTCCGGGCTCAGCTCGCGCTCGGCGTGAGCCGCGATATGCTCGGCCAGTTCGGCCAGCGCCAGCGAGTCGAGTCCGAGATCTTCGATGAGCCGGGTCGCGGGCGTGATGCTCTCGATGCCGCTGGAGACCTGGGCGAGCGCCTGGGCGAGCCACGGCTCGACCTCCGAGCTAACCGCCGCGCGTTCCTGGGCGTGGCTTTCGAGCATCTGTTCCAGCGTCCTGACGACCTCGAGGCGTTTGACCTTGCGCGTGCGGGTGCGCGGCAGCTCGGTGTCGGTGAAACGCAAGATGCGGATGCGCTTGTGGGGGCTCAGGCCGGCGCCGGTTTTCTCGAAATGCGTGCGCAGGTTGTCTTCCACGGCGCGGCGACTTTCACCACGCGCGTAAGCCGGCACCACCAGCGCGGCTGCCTGCTCGCCCTGGGCCACCTTAAGGCCGACGATCGCGAGCTCCTTGATATAAGAGGAGTGGCCGTAAACCTCCTCGAGTTCGTCGATGTAAATATTGTTGCCGCCGGAATCGACGATCACGTCCTTGGCGCGGCCCACGATGTAGAGCCGTCCGTCTTCGTCCAGGCGGCCGAGGTCGCCCGTGCGCAGCCATCCCTCGTGCAGTACCTCGTCGGTGGCGGCCTTGTTGCGGTAATAACCCGCCATCACGTTCGGCCCGCGCGCCAGGATTTCACCCACCGCGCCGTCGCCGCTGGAAGCGAGCTTGATTTCGACTCCGTTCAGCGGTTTGCCGACCGATCCGGCAGCCAGCGGTTCGTCCGGGCGCGCGACGCTGAGTACCGGCGCGGCCTCGGTCAGTCCGTAGCCTTCGAGCAGGCGGATCCCGATGTCGTTGAAGAAGCTGGCGACGCGCTGGGGCAGCGCCGCCCCGCCGCTCACCGCGAGCCGCAGCCGGCCGCCAAGTGCGGTGTGGGCCTGGCGAAAGAGCAGGGCGCCGGCGTTGAGGCCCCATTCGCCGTCGAGCCTGCGGTTGAGATCGCGCAGGCGATCGAACAGCGCGTGGAGGAACGGCCCTTGCGCCTCGACCCCGTCGACGATGCGCCGATGCACCGCCTCCCACAGCGCGGGCACGCCGACTACCGCGGTCGGCCGCACGTCGGCCAGCGTGCGCGCCAGGCTCGCCGCATCCACGCCGAGCGGATAAACCACCGTCGCGCCGAGCGCGAGCGGCAGCAGCATCCCGCACGTGAACTCGAAGGTGTGATGCAGTGGAAGCAGCGAGAGCACCACGTCGGAAGAGTCGAGCGTAAAGACCCGCGCCAGCATCGCGACTTCGGCGGCGAAATTCCCGTGCGTCAGCATCACGCCCTTGGACGCGCCGGTGGTGCCGGAGGTGAAAACGATCGAAGCGAGCGTCTTGCGCTCGGCGGCGGGCCGCGCGTCGGGCCGTCCCTTGAGCACGAAGGGGCGGCTGAGCTCGGCGAATTCGAGCTGGACGATCTCGCAGTTGAGCTCGAGCAACGCACCACCCAGGCGTTTGGCGACGGCCGCCGAACATAGCGCGGCCGAGGGCGTGGCAATGTGGCAGATGGGCGCCAGCTCTTCGGGCGAAATCAGATGGTCCAGCGGCACCGCGACGGCGCCGGCGGCTAGGATCGAGAAGTACGCGAATACCCACTCGGGCGAGTTCTCGCCGATGAGCAGCACGCGGTCGCCCGCCTTGACCCCGCGCATCCCGAGCAACAGGCCGGCGCGATGCGCACCGTCGCGCAGTTCGCGGAAGGTGGTCGTCGTGCGTTCGCCCGAGGGCTGCCGCGCGACCAAGGCCGGCCGCGAGCCGTGACGCTCGGCGGCGCGGTCCAGCAGTTCGGTCAGCGTGCGATAGCGCGCCGGAGCGCTGGGGCGGCCGCGGGTATGGAGATCGAGCGAGCCGAAGATGTGCCGGCGCAGTCCCGGCAGATGCACGTTGATCCAGTAGTCAGCCCAATCGATCCGCTCCGGGGCATAGGGATGATGCTCAGCGTCGGCGGGCGTGAGCGACTTGTAGAGCGCGCGGATGTTGGCGCCGTGGAAGGTGTAGACCAGCTCCTGGATGTACGGGCGATAGACTTCGACCAGCTCGCGCGCCATCGCGGTGTTGGCGGCGAACTTGTCGACACCCTGCTCGAACTTTTTCGCGCGCTCGGATTCCTCGCCGAGCAGCGTGCGCGCGGCGCCGGCGCCTTTCTTGAGCAAATCGGGCAGCGTTTGGCTGGCAAGCTCGTAAGTGTTCTGCGAGACCACCACCGCTTCCAGGTGCGGCGCAAAGCGGCCCATCGGACCGCCCACCCGGCGATGTTCGCGACGGTTGCTGAGCCCGGTCAGCTCGACCAGCCGGCGCATCGGCAACGGATTCACGTCCGAGGTGCAGAGCTGGTAGACCGGTTTGTGGCGGCCGGCAAGCAGTGCCGCGAGAATCGGGATCATTGCGTGCGCCGCGAGATCGACCGGGATGATATCGAGCACCAGCTCGCCCTTGGCTGGATAGAAGCGATAGCCGCGGCCGGAAAGATAAGTCAGCGGAGCGCTGGTATTGACGCCCTGGTTCCATCCCGGGAACGGGTCGCGGAGCGCGCTTTCGATGATTGAAGGACGCGCCACGGTGGCCGCGATCGTGTCCTGCGCGGCGAAGACCAACTGCTCGCCGAGGCTCTTGCTGTAGCTGTAGGTGTTGGGCCATCCCCAGCGGCGCGCCCGCTCCAGGCCGATCTCCTTGAGCCGCTCTTCGACCCAGCGCTTGCGCCAGCGTTCGGCCGCCGCTTCGTGGACGTCGTCGCCGTCGGCGTCGGCATTGATCACGTGAAGCTCGTCGGCCTGGCGCACCTGGTCGTGGGATTCGGCTTCGACGCGCGCGACGGCGGCGAGTGCGTCGCGGATTTCGCGCCGCAGCGTGAAGTTACGCCGCCCGTTGGGGCACCAATCGATCGGAATGTCGTCTTCGAAACGATGGCCGTCGGCGTTGCCCGCAGCATAACAGGTCGAAACATGGAGCAGAGCGGCGCCGCGCTTGCGGCAGAACTCGATCACGTTGACGACGCCGGTGGTGTTGACCGACAGCGACTTCTCCAGCGAGGCTTCGAAGTTGACCAGCCCCGCGCAGTGCACCACCGCGTCGATCGCGCCGCGCCCCGGCGCCTCGCCCTCGGAGACCAGGTCGTCCTCGGTGATGTCGCCGCAGAGCACGGACAGTTTTTCCTCGACGTAACGGTCGAAGCGATCGCCCAGGTGCTCGCGCAGCGGACCGAACACGGGCGAGTCGAGAATTTCGCGGCGCAAGCGGCTCAGGCAGAGGCGCCGGTCGCCACGGATGAGCAGATAGATGCGGTCGATTTCAGGATGCCAGCGCAGGAGCAGCGAGAGGAAAACCTTGCCGAGAAAGCCGGTCGCGCCGGTCAACATGATGCGGCGGTGGCGCAGCGTTTGCTCCAGTGGCGCCGGCGCCGTGCGCGAGGCGCCGCCGTTAGTTCCGTTGCTATTCGACATCGGCGATCACCAGCGGCGGTAGATGGAGATAGGTGATACTGGCCGAGCGGCCCAGATCGGACGTCGCCATCGCGATCGCCTCGTCCAGCGTGTCGGCCGACTCCCATCCCATGCGCGTTGCGACTTCCGGCTCCTCGCATCCCGCCGCGATCACCCGTCCGACGTGCTGGCGAGCCGGTTCGCCCCAGTACCACATGTAGAACGGATGCACGCCGTGATAGGCGTGGCCGTAGCGGTACATGTGAACGTAGGTCGGGTTGCGCGCGAACTCGGCCTCGAAGTTGCGCTCCAGTTCGGTGGCCTCGGTGGTTTCGCGCAGGCAGCGATGGAAAAACTCGATGTAACTCGGATGATGCTCGGGATGAAACTGGTCGCGCAGCGGATGACAGATGATCACGGTGCCGCCTTCGCGGACCAGCGGCTTGCCGCGGAACATGTTGAACAGGTAGCCGAGGCCCGTGCACTGCACCAGCACCGGGTTCATCACCGAGTTGACGTTGTAAGGACAGACGTAGGGCACCCCGACGATCAGCACGTCGGCCTGGCCCTTGACGGGCACGGCGTATTGCTGGAACACGCGGGCCAGGGCTTTGCGATGCACCGCGTCGGTCTCGCCCGCCCATACGCCGGTCATCGAATAGGGTGCGGCGTACTGGTTGAGCACCTGGCGGCGCAGCGAATCCGACATATTGCCGAGCGTCCAGCGAAAGCCCTTTAGCCGCATCCGGTCCCAATCGGAAAACCGGTCCTCGTTCTTCTGCAGGAAATCGAGCATCCCGCCGTACATCTGGTTGTTGATTGCGGTCTCGATGGTGAAGACGTTGACGTGCTCGTTGACCAGGCGGCCCATCCGGTTGGCCGAGTTGTGCAGCGCCGAGCGCGTCGGATCCATGTAGGAATTGCACTGGCGCAGCGTGGCGGGGTTGTGATGGTGGCGCAGGCTCTGGTAGGGCGCGAGTCCGACCGCCACCGATTTGTGGCCGCCGTCCATCGGGACCAGGTTGATGTTGAGATAGAGCAGCAGATCGGACTCGACCGCGCGCCGCGAGAGCCATACCTCTTCGCCATGATCGGTCTTGCCCAGCATCGCGATCTCGGTGCGGTTTTCGGCGTCGAAATTGTACAGCCGCTCGGGCCAGAATTGCTTGAACGCGCGCTCGCCCACCATGCGGCGAATCTCGGCCTCGGTCATGCGGCGATGGAGCGAGGTCGCAACGATCAGATGGACGTCGTCGACGCCATAGTCGGCCAGCGTCTGGAGCACGATGTTAAGCATGCGCTCGCGGATGTCGGGCCGGCGCATCTGCGGCAACGGCAGGCTGATGTCGTCGATCGCGATGGTCACGCGCATATTGGGATTGAGCTGCGCGAACAGCGGATCGGCGTTCTCGGGCCGCAGCAGCGCGTAGCGGATCGCGGCGTCAGGATCGGCCAGCGGCTCCAGCGGCGGCGGCGGATAGATAACTCGCGTGCCGGCGGGAAGTTTCTCGTACCAGAAGTCGTCGCCGTAGGCGATCAGACGCGGCGCCGAGCGCCGATTGAGCGTCACCACCAAATCGCGGCGCGCGCCGGGCTCATGCCTGAGTTCGGCGGTCTTCAGCTCTTTGAGCTTACCTTCCGGTCGCGCCATCCGTAGCTCTCCCCATCCAGTTCAGCAGCCACGCTCCGGTTGAGCCGCCGTTGCGGACGGGCTCGGCGTCATGGCTGAAACGAACAATTGGCCATTTGCGGTTGTGCGCGGCAGCCAACAGGCGGCGGTCGGGATTCACAGCCACCGGATGCCCCAGCGCGCAGAGAAAGGGCAGGTCATAGTACGAATCGGCGTAACCCCAGCATCCTGCCATGTCGATCCGGCGCGCCGCGGTGAAGCTTTCGCACCACGCCGACTTCTCGGAGCCCGCCATCACCGGCTCGAGCATCCTGCCCGTGGCGAGTCCGCGGCTGTAGACCAGGCGATTGGCCGCGAAATGTTCGATGTTGAGGCGACGCGCCAGCGGCTCGACCAGGAAGTCGGGCGACCCGGTCACCAGCACCGGTTCAATTCCCAAGGCGCGATTGGCCTCCAACATTTCGATCGCGCGAGGATATAGATGGCGCATCAGCACGCGGTCGCAATACTCGTCGCCGAGTTCCCACAGACGGTCGCGCGAGACGCCCTTGTAGGCCTCGAACAGCTTCATGTTGAGCAGCCGGCGGTCGTGGCGCTCGGCCAGGTACAGCCGCGGAAGATCGAGCGCGAGACGAGCGAGATAGCCGGCGCGCCCGCTCCATTCGCCCAGGTTGGCCATGAAGAAAACCGTGGCATGGAGCAGGTTGAGACCGGCCAGTGTGCCGTCAAGGTCATAAAAGGCCGCGACCTTCGCTTTGCCGCGAGAGCTGCGTCCGGCTCTGGTCACATAAACTGACATGTCATTCTACTTTGGACCCAGAAATAGCATGCTTCGGCACCAGCAATTCGCCGCGCCGGCGGGCTTCTTCGAGCAGCTCCGGGCGCGCCACGCCGCCCAGCCCGAAGGCCAGAATCTCCTCGACCAGCGAGTCGATCTCGCGCGGGCGCCGGCGCGCGATCTGGCCGACCACTTCCTTGATTCCTCCAAGGATGCAATAGGCGGCGACGCGCGTATCGCAGGCGCGCACCAGGTTCATCTGCACGCCCAGGTCCAGCGAGCGTTGGATGGCGTCTGCGATACGCTGGTAAAACTCCAGGATCTGCAAATCGAGGTCGCGGTCGAAACCTACCGAGTGGTTGAGCAGGATGTCGGTCAATTCCCGCTCCGCCAGCACGAAATTCATCACGCGCTTGAGGTTGTCGCGCAGTTGATTGACCGGGTCGGGTTCATCCGGGCGCAGGCGCTGGATGCGTCGTGAAAGCTCAGTTAGCACTTGAGCGAGCAGTTCCTCGAAGAGATTCCTCTTGTTCTGAAAGTAGAGGTAGAAGGTGCCGCGGGCGATGCGAGCGCGCGCGATGATATCAGCGACGTTGGTCCGATGATAGCCTTTGCGCGCGAATATCCGTTTGGCATGGCGCAACACCTGGGCGCGCCGGGCCTGTCGTTCCATTACGAGAACCCTCAGGAAACTAAAACCTATCGGCCCGTCCCGGCAGTGTCAAACCTCCCGTTTGTGGACAACCTTTCGGCCCGCGGTCAGGCTTCCGATGCCTATGGAGGCGAGGCTGGGCAGGGAGTGCAAAGTGACGCCGCTTGCCCGACTCCTATCAGCACCGGCGGGCTTACGACGGTTCCAGAGGCAGCCGTGACGCAGGTGCATCCTGCAGTCGTCCCGGAGGTGAAATAGCCCTGACCGTCGCTCGCAAGAAGAGAATTGCTGACGAACCAGGTTGCGGACTGCGAGACGTTCTGAAAAGTGCTGATGCCGTTGGAGCTGAATTCACCCTGAGCCCAAAACTGGTCCATGGAGCTCAAAGCGGTATCGGCCGTATTCACTTGCGTGCATTGGGCCCCGTTTGAGGGAGCTTGCCCGCAGATCCGCATCACTATCAGAGTTATCGGCGTGGACGTGGGAGCCGGCGCCGAACTGCTCGAGGTGCTGCCGCAACTGAGCAGCAGCGTCGTCATCACGAACCCCAGCACGGGCGCGAGAACCAAGCATCTTTTTTGCCACATCAAGCATCCAGCTATGCCGTGGCAACTCCAGCGCTGTCAAGCAGAGTCGCGCGAAAAGCCAACAAACTTCGCGTCGAGGACGTTCTCGCGTAAATGACGGAAAAAGGACGCCGATTCGAAGTCGTGTGGATCAAGCAGGAACGGCGGGCATCGAGAGAGGGGGGAGACTCTCCGATACCCGCCTGTTCACCACCCCGCCTTAGGGCGGACTTCATTTCGGCTGCCGGGAGGAGTTCGCAACCGAAGTGCGGCATACTGGGGACTCCAAAAAATCCGCACTCACAAGGTCCGACGATGGGCCCGCCGAGATTATTCAGACGGCCCGCGGAGCCGGCTCATGGCTGCGTATTCGGTCAGGTCAAGTGAGATTTAGCCTCGATTATGTATTGAAACTGTTGAATATCGTTCAAAAAAGGGCCTTGAGCAGTTTAGAGGCTCGCACGACCAGCCATGAATGAAATAAAGGAATCGCACGGTGCGTCCTTCGTCACTTCAGCCGCGCTTGATTCGCCGGCATCGCGGATTTCACAATTTTCTCATGCCTTATCGTAGCGGTCGCGAGCGCCCGGCGGGCTGAATTCCTGACGATGTCGCGGACGTCTTGATTTCCGTGCGTGACACTTAGCCGGGTTACCTCGGAGCCCCGCGGCAGTGCATACTGTTACTCAGGACACACCTTCGCGTTAACGACTCGCCGAGGGGCGAGCCTCATCCTAAGGAGCGATAGCGATGCAGATGGGTATGGTCGGTCTGGGCAGGATGGGCGCCAACATGGTGCGCCGGCTCCTGCGTGGCGGTCTTGAATGCGTGGTTTTCGACGTCAGTCCTGACGCGGTCAAGGCGCTCGCGAAAGAGGGCGCCATCGGCGCCGCTTCGCTCGACGACTTCCGAACGAAACTCAAACAGCCGCGGGTGGCCTGGATGATGGTGCCGGCGGCGGTGGTGGAGCAGACGCTTAAGGATCTCTCGGACAGGTTCGAGCCGGGCGACATCCTCGTCGACGGCGGCAACTCCTACTACGTCGACGACCTCCGGCGCGCCAAGACGCTGCGCGCCAAGGGCCTCCACTACGTCGATTCCGGCACCAGCGGCGGCGTGTGGGGCCTGGAGCGGGGCTTCTGCCAGATGATCGGCGGCGAGCCCGAAGTCGTCAAACACCTCGATCCGATTTTCGCCACGCTCGCGCCGCCGCTCGATTCGGCGCCGCGCACGCCGGGCCGCGAGAAGGTCGCCCCGAGCACGGCCGAGCACGGCTACCTGCATTGCGGGCCCAACGGCGCCGGACACTTCGTCAAAATGGTGCACAACGGGATCGAATACGGACTGATGGCGGCCTATGCTGAGGGGATGAACATCCTGCGCCACGCTAACGTCGGCAAGCAGCAACACCTGGCCGACGCCGAGACCACCCCGCTGCGCGATCCCGAGCTGTATCAGTACGATTTCAATCTCACCGATATCGCCGAGGTCTGGCGCCGCGGCAGCGTCATTGCCTCGTGGCTGCTCGATTTGACGGCCGAGGCGCTGGTGGGCGATCCCGAGTTGAAGAAGTTCGCCGGCCGGGTTTCCGATTCGGGAGAAGGGCGCTGGACGGTGGACGCGGCGATCGATGAAGGAGTGCCGGCTTCGGTGCTGAGCGCGGCTCTATACGAGCGCTTCAGTTCGCGTGGCGCGGCCGACTTCGCCGACAAGATGCTCTCCGCGATGCGTTACGAGTTCGGCGGCCACCTGGAGAAAAAGTCATGAGCGACGCTCCGCGCTCTGACGCGCTGGCGTTCTTTGGCGCCACCGGCGACCTCGCCTATAAGAAGATTTTCCCGGCGCTGCATGCGATGGCGCGCCGGGGCCATCTCGAGTTTCCGGTGATTGGCGTGGCGAAGTCGGGATGGAATCTCGATCAGCTCCGCGCACGCGCGCGCGAGAGTATCGAGAAGCACGGGGGCGGCGTCGACGATGAGGCCTTCAAGCGGCTCCTGGCGCGCCTGGGCTACATCGACGGCGACTACCAGGATCCGGCGACCTACAAGGCGCTGCTCAAGGCCATGGGCGGCGCGCAGCATCCGACGCACTATCTGGCGATTCCGCCCAGCCTGTTCGCCACCGTGATCAAGGAACTCGGCAGCTCCGGATGCGCGCGCAACGGGCGCGTGATCGTCGAAAAGCCGTTCGGGCACGACCTGCCCTCGGCGCAGGCGCTCAACGTGACGCTGCACTCGGTGTTCCAGGAGTCCTCGGTGTTTCGCATCGATCACTACCTGGGCAAGGAGCCGGTGCAGAACATCGTCCTGTTCCGCTTCGCCAACACCTTTCTCGAGCCGATCTGGAATCGGCGCTACGTCAAGAGCGTGCAGATCACGATGGCCGAGAGCTTCGGAGTGCAAGGCCGCGGAGCCTTTTACGACGCCAACGGCGCGATCCGTGACGTGGTGCAGAACCATCTGCTGCAGGTCGTGGCGTACCTGGCGATGGAGCCGCCGCTGACCACCTATCCCGAATCGATCCAGGACGAGAAGGTCAAAGTCTTCCGCTCGATCTTGCCGCTGGATCCCAAAGACCTCGTGCGCGGACAATTCAGTGGTTATCGCAAGGAACAGGGAGTGAAGCCGGACTCGACGGTCGAGACCTTTGCCGCCGTGCGCCTGCATATCGATTCATGGCGATGGGACAATGTGCCGTTCTTCATCCGCGCCGGCAAGTGCATGCCGGTCGACGTCACCGAGGTATTGGTCACACTCAAGCGGCCGCCGCTGCGCAAGTTCCGTCCCGAGGACGCCAATCATTTTCGATTCCGTCTTGGACCTGACGTGGTGATCGCCGTCGGCGCGCAGATCAAAAAGCCCGGCGAGCACATGGATTCCGAGCCGACCGAACTCAAGCTGGTGCAGCGGCCCCAAGGTGAAGAGATGGAGGCCTACGAACGTCTGCTGGGTGACGCGATGGCTGGCGACCATCTGCTGTTCACGCGGCAGGACGCGGTCGAGGCGCAATGGGCGATCGTTCAGCCGATTCTGGGCGACGCCACTCCGGTGAAGGAGTATCAACCCGGGACGTGGGGACCCGTTGAAGCGAACAAACTGACCGAACATAGCGGTGGATGGTCGAACCCCAAATAGTATCTAACGAAACGATGAAACGTCAGTTCGTGCCGAGTCCCCGTGCGGACGAGGTATCGGAGGAATCATGAAAGCGACACGAATATTGCACGAGGCCGGCCAGAGCCTCTGGCTGGATAACATCACGCGCGCGCTGCTGACCGGCGGCGAGCTCAAACGTTATATCGACGAGCTATCGATCACCGGCCTGACCTCCAATCCGAGCATCTTCGACCAGGCGATCAAAAACAGTCACGACTACGACGCGGCCATCCGGGAAAAGACCGCCGCGCGCAAGGAGGGCGAGGGGCTGTTCTTTGAACTCGCGCTCGAAGACCTGACGCGCGCCGCCGATCTCTTCCGTCCGGTCTACGACAAGACCAACGGGGTGGACGGATTTGTTTCGCTCGAGGTCTCGCCCAAGCTGGCCTACGACACGGCCGCCACCATCGCCGCCGCGAAACAATTGTCCGCGCGCGGCGCACGGCCCAACCTGTTCATCAAGATCCCCGGAACGCGCGAGGGCGTGCCGGCGATCGAGGAGGCGATCTTCGCCGGCGTGCCGGTCAACGTGACGCTGCTGTTCTCGCGCGAGCAGTACGTCGCGGCGGCTGAAGCCTACATGCGCGGCATCGAGCGCCGCGTGGCGGCCGGCCTCAATCCTCACGTCAGTTCGGTCGCCTCGGTGTTCGTCAGCCGATGGGACGTTGCCGCCGCGAAAAAGGTGCCGCCGGCCCTGCACGACCGCCTCGGCATCGCGATTGCCAAACGCATCTATAAGGCCTATTGCGAGTTGCTGGCCTCGGACCGCTGGCTCCGGCTGCTTAACTTTGGCGCCCGCTCGCAGCGGCTGTTATGGGCGAGCACCGGCACCAAGGATCCCAAGGCGTCCGACGTGCTCTACGTGAAATCGCTGGCGGCGCCGCATACGGTCAACACCATGCCTGAAAATACGCTCAAAGCGCTTGCCGACCATGGCGAGATTGGCAAGATGCTGGCGCCCGACGGCGGCGACGCGGAACAGGAACTGGCCGAGTTCACCAGGGCCGGCGTCGATATCGACGCGCTGGCCGAGCAGCTTCAGCGCGAGGGCGCGGAGTCTTTCGTCAAGTCATGGGACGATCTGCTGTCCTGCATCATCGACAAGAGCGCCGCGCTCAAGAAGGCGAGCTGATTGGGGCGAAGGGAGTAGACCGATGGAGACCAAAGCGGCGCCGCTCACCGAACGGCGTGCCTGGAAGGCGCTGGGCGAGCATTACCAGAAGATTCGCAACATTCATCTGCGCACCCTCTTCGGCGAGGACCCGCGGCGCGGCGCGAACTTCGCGGTCGAGGCTGCGGGACTGTACCTCGACTACTCCAAGCATCGCATCACCGCCGACACGATGCGCCTGCTGCTGGCGCTGGCCGAGGAAGTGGGATTGCGCGGGCGCATCGAGGCGATGTTCGCGGGCGAGAAGATCAACGTCACCGAACGGCGCGCCGTTTTGCACGTGGCGCTGCGCGCGCCGCGCGGCGCATCGATTATGACCGACGGCAAAAACGTGGTGCCCGAGGTTCACGAGGTGCTCGACCGGATGGCGGCCTTCAGCCGCCGCGTGCGCGACGGCTCGTGGAAGGGCCATACCGGCAAGCGTATCCGCAACGTCATCAACATCGGAATCGGCGGCTCGGACCTGGGCCCGGTGATGGCCTACGAGGCGCTGCGCCACTACAGCGATCGCAATCTCACCGTGCGTTTCGTCTCCAACGTCGACGGCACCGACTTCGTCGAAGCGACCCGCGACCTCGATGCGGCCGAGACCCTGTTCGTGATCTCGTCGAAGACTTTCACCACGCTGGAGACCATGACCAACGCGCAGAGCGCGCGTAAGTGGAGCCTCGACGCTCTCGGCGACGAAAAAGCGATAGCCAAACATTTCGTCGCGGTCTCGACCAATGCCGCCGAGGTGACCAAATTCGGCATCGACACGCAGAACATGTTCGGCTTCTGGGACTGGGTGGGCGGACGCTATTCGATGGACTCGGCGATCGGGCTTTCGACCATGATCGCGGTTGGCCCCGAGCACTTTCGCGTGATGCTCGACGGGTTCCACGCGATCGACGAGCACTTCCGCACCGCGCCGCTGGAGCGCAACCTGCCGGTGATCATGGGGCTGCTTTCGATCTGGTACAACGATTTCTTCGGCGCCCAGACGGTCGGCGTTTTTCCGTACGAGCAATATCTGAAGCGCTTTCCGGCCTATCTGCAGCAGCTCACAATGGAGTCCAACGGCAAGCATGTCATGCTCGACGGCACCTCGGTCGACTATCAGACCGGGCCGATTTTCTGGGGCGAGCCGGGCACCAACGGGCAGCATTCTTTTTACCAGCTGATTCACCAGGGCACCAAGCTCATCCCGTGCGACTTCATCGCGTTTCACCGCTCGCTCAATCCGCTCGGCCGCCATCACGACATGTTGCTCGCCAACGTCTTCGCACAAGGCGAGGCGCTGGCGTTTGGTAAAACTCCCGAACAGGTCAAAGCCGAAGGCACGCCCGACTGGCTGGTGCCGCATCGCGTGTTCGAGGGCAATCGCCCGTCGACGACGATTCTGGCCGAGCAGTTGACGCCCGAGACCCTGGGCAAGCTGGTGGCGCTCTATGAGCACAGCGTGTTTACCCAGGGCGCGATATGGGGCATCGACTCGTTCGATCAATGGGGCGTCGAACTGGGCAAGGTGCTGGCCCAGCGAATCATTCCCGAGCTGGAAAGCGCCGGCGCCCCGCAACTAAAACACGACAGCTCGACCAACGCGCTGATCGCGCGCTACCGGGAGCATAGAAACAAGGCCGGATGAAACTGCCGCGCAGTTTCTACGCACGTTCGGTGTTGGCGGTCGCGCGCGAATGCATCGGCAAGCTGCTGGTGCATCGCACGCCCGAGGGCGAGGCGGCGGGCCGCATAGTCGAAGCCGAAGCATATCGCGGTCCGCTGGACCGCGCCGCGCATAGCGCCCGAGGGCTGACCAAGCGGACCACCGTGATGTTCGGGCCGCCGGGCTATGCCTACGTCTACCTCATTTACGGATTGAGCTGGGCGATGAACATCATCGTGGCCTCGGAGGGCGAGCCTCACGGCGTGCTGATCCGGGCGCTCGAGCCGGTACGCGGATTGGATTTGATGGTGCGCAGGCGCGGCGGCAGACAAGCTCCGGGTGCGCGCGAATTGACCAACGGTCCGGGCAAGCTGACGCAGGCGCTCGGGATAACCGGCGATGACTACGGACGCGACCTTTGTGGCCAGCGACTTTTTCTGGAAGCGCCCGGCGAGACAATGGCCGGAGCGAAAGTCGGGCGGTCGGCAAGAATCAACGTGGATTACGCCGGAGCGTGGGCGGCGAAGCCGTGGCGATTTTACGAGCGCGGCAACCGCTACGTATCGGTGCGCCCGCGGGACTGAGTCATCGGCGATGCGCGCGTGACACGGCCTAACGCTCCAGTTCTTCGCGGATCGAGTACATCTTCTGCCGCGCCTCCGAGATGTAGGCGTCGAGGTTGCGGCGATGGTTGGCGAAGATTCCGTCGGACGAATCGTCGAGCACGATCAGCGGCTTGAGCATCGCCGCCTTGCCCAGCGCTTCGATCGTTTCGTCGAATAGCTGCGCCAGCACCGGCTTGACGGTGAGCGCCTGATGGTATTCGCGCTTGACCGCCTGCATCATGTAGTACATCACGGCCGCGTAGCCTTGCGCGTGGTAGAAGTAGTCATCGACGTCCCAACTATGAACCGCGCTGCCGTCGTCCTTTCGAGTTCGGTAGAGATTGGCGTGCGCGTCGCCGAGCATGTCGCCCCAGGACTGGAAGAGCCGGACGAGTTCGATGTTGCGCTGGTTGAGCTCGCGCGAGGTTTCGGGATTGGCGTGCAGGCCCGCGACGTAGAGGTGCAGACGGCGCACGCCGTCACGATACTTTGATTCCGCCGACGGCAGTATCCACTTTGCCGCGTCATTACGAAAGTCGGTATCGGCAATCACCAGGTTCGGGTCATATGCGTTCGCCGAGACCTTGGTCATATGGTCCTTGAAAACTCGCATGGTCTCGCGCACGGCCATGATTATGCCGAGTTGACGATTGGCGTTATTGTCGGCCATGACATGCATGCCCCACAAAAAGAAATCGTTGGGGCGCCATCCGAAGCCGCGGTTCAATTCGTTTTCCATGATCGCGGCGAGCGTCGTGGCATAGATCTCGCCGGGCACGAATGGTTTGTCGGGCGGAAAGGTCTGGCTGACGGAGTAATCGAGCCGGTCGTGCCTCTTCTGGCCGAAATGGAGACCTAGATTCGTTACGATGAAGACGGCGAGAACCAACGCGCCGACGATTGCGAGCTTCCTTGGCGACATCCGTCGATTGTCTAACACCGTGGGCTTCAGGCCAAGCTGTGACCGGGCGGCGCGAGCGGCAATCTCCGATAGTCCTTGTCGATAGACGGAATTCGGCCTATCGTACGCGCGAGTGAAGAGAAAACGACGGTTCGACCGCGTAGTCCTGGTTACTCCGACCGGTGGTTTCTCGCCCCGAAAACTCGAACGGGAGGAATTCCTCCATGCTCGCCATCGATGCCGACAGCCATTTCATGGAACCGCTCGACCTGTTCGAGAGATACATCGATCCCAAGCTCCGGGACCGCGCGTACAAGGTGGAAAGAGATTCCACTACCGGCAAACGGCGGCTGGTCGTCGACCACAAGCCGCTCCAGTTGCTCGACGTCGAAGAATTGCTGAGCGCGATCGTCGGCTACGGTCAGAAGGAAGCCGGGCACGACCTGAGCAACTTCGACCGGGAACTGCCATACAGCACCGACTGGCAGAACATGGACGAGCGCGTGAAGTTCCTCGACCGGGAAGGCTTTGCCGCCCAGGTTATTTTCCCCACAGTCGGTCTGCTATGGGAGGACGCGGTCGAGGACCCGCTACTCGCCGACGCGCTGTGCCGCGCGTACAACACCTGGGCGCTCGAAATTTGCGCCTCGCACAAGGACCGCCTGCTTCCCGCCGCGCACATATCGCTGCGCGATCCGGAACTGGCCGTGCGCGAGTTGGAGCGCGTGGCCAAGCTCGGATGCCACTCGGTATTCGTTGGGGCGGCGCCTTACAATGGCAAGAGCTTCGGCGATCCGATCTACGATCCGCTATGGGCCGCCGCACAGGATCTCGACCTCGCCGTCGGCTTGCACCTGGTCGGCCATGCTCACTATCCGGGGAGCGAGTACTTCCGGGACCGGGATCCGGGTTTCATGTGGGTGACGATGAACGTGATCCAGGATCCCCGGATTGCGCTTGCGACGATGGTTTACGACGGCGTCTTCGAGCGCTTCCCACGCCTGCGCGTGGCGACCATCGAGGCGATGGCCGGGTGGGTCGCCGAGTGGCTCGAACGCTTCGAGTACCGCTACAAGTACATGAAGCATACGTCGCGGATGAAGCGTTCGCCGACTGAGTATTTCGCGCGCAACATCTGGGTCAGCGGCGATCCCGAAGAACGAATGTTCCCGATCGTCGTGCAGTTCGCGGGCGACGACAAATTCTTCATCGGTTCCGACTACCCGCACGCCGAAGGTTTTGTCGATCCGGTGCGCTCGGCCCGCGAGCGGCTTTCGTCGCTGCCGGCGGAGTCTGTGGACAAGATTCTTTGCTTGAACGCCCGCAAGTTTTACCGAATCTCGTAGGGCGACTTTGCGGCGGCAACTCCGGCTGCGGGCGTTCAGCTTTCGAGGCTCCCGGAAGGCCGCGAAATAGCGAGGCCAAAGATTTCTTCACCGGCCGTCCGACGCTGAATCAATTGCGCAATGACCACACGCGCAGGAGGGATGGAAATGGATTCCAGGGATATCGAAACGCGGATTCAATTGCTCGAGGATGTCGCGGCCATCAAACGGCTGAAGCATCAATACTGTCACTATTGCGATGCCAACTATGATGCGGACGGGATCGCCGCCTTATATACCGAAGACGCCGTATGGGAGGGCAACGGTATCGGCAAATTCGAAGGGCGCGAGGCGATTCGGAAGTTTTTTCAAGGAGCCTCGAAATCCTTTAAATTCGCGGTCCACAACGTCATGAACCCGATCATCGACGTGCAGGGAGACAAGGCCACGGCCGAGTGGAAGTTGCTCCAGCCCTGCACCGTGGACGGCAGGGCGGTGTGGCTGGCGGGGATTTATAACGATGACTACGTGAGGATCGGCGGAAAGTGGCTGTTCAAGCATCTGAGAGTGAAGATCCTGTTTCTTACGCCCTACGAAGACGGCTGGGTCAGGAAGCAATTCGTCGACGGCTTCAAGGGTTGAATGCTGCGCGGCGCGTGGGGCGAGGCGGTGAGCCGCCCCGGTGCGGGAGCGACTCGACGTAAGGGGAGCGGCTGATGGAGATCGGAATTTACGCCACCACTCATGGGATAGGATACCGCGACGAGCAGAATTTTTTCCTGAAAAGCGTCTCGCTCGAGGAGATGCGGCCGGTCAGGATTGCGCAGCTCGTGGAGCGGGCCGGATTCCACTCGATGTGGTTCGCGGACCATGTCTGCATGCCGACCGGTTCGGCGAGCGCGCACGTCGCCAACGCTTCAGGAAAGCGTGCATACGAAGCGCGTCACAACATGTTGGATGCCGCCGTGACCATGGGCGCCGTGGCCGCCGGCACCAAGACCTTGAAGCTGGGGACCAGTGTGTTGATCGTTCCCTATCGCAATCCATTGAGCGACGCGCGGCAGTTTGCCACGGTCGACGCGCTCTCCAATGGCCGCTTGATCCTCGGTGTCGGCGCCGGCTGGATGAAGGAGGAATTCGACGCGCTGGGTCTGTCCTACCGGGAGCGCGGCGCGATGGCCAACGAATGCATCGAGATTTTCAAGCGTTCGTGGACCGCCGACGTGGTGGATTTTCACGGCCGGTTCTACAATTTCGACGGCGTCTCGATGGATCCGAAGCCGGTTCAAAAGCCGCGCCCACCAATCATTTTCGGTGGTGTGGTGCCGGCCGGCGCACGCCGTGCGGCGCGCCACTGCGACGGGTTTTATCCGATTTTTCTCGATCCGCAGGCCGACCCCAATCGTTTCGCGCCGCTGTTGGAGGAAATTCGACGCGAAGCTGGCCGGCTCCGACGCGATCTTTCCAGATTTTTTCTCATGGCCGTGGCCTCGGCGCGCCTTACAACTCCTGGCGATCCGCAACACGACAAAAATCCGCGCGCCATCTGCACCGGGGGCGCCGAGCAAGTGCTCTCGGACCTTCAGCGGTTTGCCGATGCCGGCTATTCATTGGTGGTCCTGATTTTCGACTGCTCCGGGCGGGTCGAGGAGCTCGAAGAGCAGATACAGCGCTTCGGCGAAGAGGTCATCCCGGCCGCCAAGGGGATTAAGGCCAAGGGTGGCTGGGCCAGCACGCCGTCGCCGATCTGACCTTTGCCGGCGCTGCTTCGCTCGCGCACGCCGGCAAAATACGCGTCGGCAAAAAATGCTCTGATCGAATCCGCGCGGAGAGCTTCGCACTCGACCGTTTTTCGATCGATGCTGACGCCGAAATCAAAGGGCGCCGCGCAGACGTTGCATCAGCGAAGGCTGCGAGGCGATGGCCGCTGGCGCGACCAGCGGAGCGCTGGCCAGCACCTTCCCCTCGGAGGTGGCGGCCTGTCCAACGCCCACCTGCTGTCCGGCGCGAATCGGCGCGGCGAGCGAGGCCGGAAGCTGAAACTCGACCTTGAGCGCCGCTTCCTCGCCGCGTTTTTGCAGGACGCTCAAGTTCCAACCCCATACGGGCCTGAAGCTCTCCAATGAACCGCCGCTGACGGCGAGCGTCTGCCCGATCGGCGCACCCTGCCTGCCGACGACGCGCATCTGGTAATTCGCAAAGCCCTGGGCCAGAAGCTCGGCGGCCGAGTTGAAGTTCTCTGCCTTCCGGGGCGACCCGAGCACCACGGCAATCAGGCGCATCCCGCTCCGATGCGCGGTCGCCACCACGTTGAAACCGGCCTGGTAGTAGAAGCCGGTCTTGAGCCCGTCGCAGCCGGGGAACGTGCGCACCAGATGATTGGTGTTGCTCAGCGTGAAGGCGCTTCCTCGAAAGGGCGCGGTATCGATCGACGCCCATTGCATGACTTGCGGGTACCCAACCAGCGCGCGCGCCAGAAGGGCCTCGTCCCACGCGCTCGAAACGTCAGCCTGCTGGCCGGGTGTGGGTGGCAGACCATGCACTGAGTAATAGTGCGTATCCTTCATGCCGAGTCGCGCGGCCTCGCGGTTCATCATCTGCACGAAGGCTTCGGTCGATCCGCCGAGGTACTCGGCCACCGCGACGGAGGCGTCGTTGGCGGAGTGCACCATGATCGCCTTCATCATGTCGTCGAGCGAAAACGCCTCGCCTTCCTTGAGGTAGACCTGCGAGCCGCCCATCTCGGCCGCATTGCGCGAGCTGGCGATCATGGTGTTGAGCTTGAGACTGCCGTCGGCGAGCTTTTCGGCGACGATCATCGCGATCATCATCTTGGCCAGCGACGCGGTAGGCCACGATTTGTGCGGGTTGTTCTCGAATATCACGGTCCCGGTCTCCGGCTCCATCAACAGCGCGGCGGCGTATGGCTCGTTGAGTTGGCCGGGCTGCGCGGACTTGGTGGCGGCGGGATGCGATCGCCGCTGACGCGCCAACGCGGCGGCCGGCGCCATCACCATAAGCATCGTCGCGAGTAGCGTGGTGGCGAAAATCAGCGCAGCCGGCTGAAGCGCCGGCCCGCGGCTCTTTGCGGCGCGAAGGGAAACGATTGCCAGAACGCGTGACGAGCGCATAACCCCTACCTCCAGGACCTCATCCCCAGCCGCGTCGTCACGCGGCACACGTGTCAGTTCAAAAACGATCCGCGATCCAATATAGCGCGTCTGGTGCTTGCAGCGCCGCGAACAGCACCGCCGCGGCCCGGCCGACGGCGCGCCGAAGCGCCTGGCGCAAGCCACGGTCGCCGTGCCACAGCGCCGGCAGGTCCAGCACCTGGTCGCGCTCGCTGCCGCGGGCCGGCCGCAGTTCCATGGTCAGCGAATATTGTACTGGAGCTGAACCGGTTGACCGCCGCGTATCACCGTCACGCTGATGGAGCTCTGATTGCGCAAGGTGCTCAACAATTGCATCGCCTTGGCCGGGTCGTTCACGCTCTGTCCGCTGACGCCGGTCAGAATGTCGCCGTCGCGCAGTCCGATCTGCTGAAAGAGCGAGTCGGGCTGAATTTCGGAGAGCGTGAAGCCGTTGGATTGTCCGTCCGCGCCGAGGTTGGGGATGGCGCGCACCTGAGTGAAGAGCGCGGCCATGTTGCTCAGGTTGTCGTTGAGGGTCGAGCGGTCGAGCACGTACTTATTGGGATCGATCTGGCGCACTCCATTTCGGCCGGAGCGGCCGCGCAGAAAGCCGCCAACCCCTCTGCCCGGAAGCCCAAACGGACGCCCGGACGAGCGGGGGGCGTACCTCGGCACGGTCGGCGCGCCGCTCTGGTCGGTTGGCATCTCGATCTTTGTGCGGCGGCCCTGGTGCAGGATGATCGCGTGGTCCTTGTAGACGCCGACCAGCTTGCCCGCATCTGGAATCTCGTCGCCCATCCGATAGAGCGACTGCTCGTGACTGTTGTCATCCTCGACGATGATGAACGGCTGCGAAAGGGTGAGCATCGAGGTGCCGAGCAGCTTGATGTGCAGATTGGTGGCAACCTCGGCGGGAGCTTCGACTACCGGCACCAGGTTGAAAATGTCGCGCTTGGAGATCCCGTAATAATAGGCACGCGGATGGGTGACCGGCGCGGAGGGCTCGGCGCCGATCAGCGACGGCGCGCGCGTGGACGCGCCGTCGGCGACGCGGCCGAGAATGATGTCGTTAACCGAGAGCGCCAGAGAGTAGGCCAGGATTGCGATCAACAGCAGGTTGAGCGCCATCACGTAGCGTTCTGAAAAACGCAGCGTCATCAGCTAAGCCTTTCGGCCTCGTACGCGGTCCCTTCGACCAGCCGCCGCACGTCGTAGTTCCAGCGCCCCTTCCAGCGTTCGATGGTGAGGCTCGCCTGGGTCCATCCATTGCGCACCTGGTCGAGCAGGCGCAGCAGGTAGATGCTCTCGTTGTCGCCGTGCTCGTTGAGCGCGCGTTGGCGCTCCAACCCGACGGTCGCGATCATCAGCGCCTCGAGCGCGAGTTCGCGCATGCTGACGCGGCCGGCGCGGGCCTCCAGGCCGAGCTTGTGCGCGGCGTCGGTGAGCTCGAGGCGTTCTTCGAAGCTCCAGCGCTTGACCAGGTCCCAGGCGCCCGTCATGCAATCGGAATCGTAGAGCAGGCCCTTGTACAGCGCGGGCAGCGCCAGCATCAGCGCCGGCGGTTGACTGTCGGCGGTGCGCACCTCGACGTACTTTTTGAGCCGCACCTCGGTGAAAATCGTGGTGAGATGAGTCGCCCAGTCGTCGAGGGTCGCACGTTCGCCGCGCCATCCGCGCTCCATGAACTGGCGAAAGGTGATGCCCGGCGGTCTGGTCAGGTCGTGCGGCTCGTGATTGCGATAGACGAAATACATCGGAACGTCGAGTGCGTAGTCGACGTAATCTTCGAAGCCGGCGTCGTCGCGGAATGCGAACTCGAGCGTCCCGCAGCGGTCGGGGTCGGTGTCGCTCCAGATATGGCCGCGATAGCTCTGGTAGCCGTTGAGACGGCCGTCGGATAGCGGCGAGTTGGCGAACATCGCATACACCAGCGGCACCAGTCCCATGCTCAGGCGCAGCTTGCGCATCGCATCGGCCTCGTCACCGTAGTCGAGGTTGGCCTGCACGCCGGCGGTCTGCTTCATCATCCGCTGGCCCAGCCGTCCCTTGCGCGCCATGTACGGATACATGATCCGGTAGCGCCTTTTAGGTATCAGCTCGATCTCGTCGATGGTGCTGATGGGCTGCATCCCCAGGCCCAAAACCACCGCGCCGTATTCGTGGCCGACCTCGACCAGTTGTTCGATGTGGCGGCTGAACTCGGCGTGCGCGCAGTGAATCGTGTCGCACTGCTCGCCGGAAAGTTCGATTTGGCTGCCCGGCTCGATGGTGATTGCGGCGCGTTCGCCTCTAAGCCCGATGACCCGTCCATGCTCCTCGTCCGGCGCGTAACCGTAGCGCTCGGCCAAGCGGCGGAGGATCTGCTCGACCCCGCGGGGTCCCGAATAGGGCAACGCACGCCCGTCATGAGCCGAGACCGTGATCTTTTCGTACTCGGTCCCAACGCGCCATTGCTCGCGCGGCTTGGCGCCGCTCTCGAAGTAGCGGATTAACTGCTCGCGGGTTTCGACCAGATCGGCGCTCGTTGACATACGCAGAGGCTCCGTTTCGGGGGACGCTTCGGCCGCGGCCATATCATGGCTTCGCTACAAATCCGACGCAAGCCGCGCGGCGGCCCTTGTCGGCGAGCGCCGCGCTCGCCTAACTTAAGGCGCGATTCGGCGCGCGACTCCGCGCGCACGCGGTCGCACAGAGGGCGTCTTAGAGGGTAAGGGCAGATGGCTGAGGCCGTGCTCGCAATCGACCAGGGAACGACCGGGACCACGGCGATGGTGCTCGACGGCCGCGGCCGCATCCTCGGACGCGCCTACGGCGAGATCCGGCAGTTCTATCCGCGTCCCGGATGGGTCGAGCACGACCCGGAGCAGATCTATCGATCGGTGGTGCGGCTCGGCCGCCAGGCGATCGCGGCCTCGCGCATCCGGCCCGCCGGCATCGGCGCGATGGGAATCACCAATCAGCGCGAGACGTTCGTGGTATGGGAACGACGGAGCGGCCGCCCGGTGCATCGCGCCATCGTATGGCAATGCCGCCGCAGTGCCGCGATTTGCGCCGCGCTCGCCCGGCGCGAGCCCGAGGTCCGCCGGCGCACCGGCCTGCTGATCGATCCTTATTTCTCCGGCACCAAGCTCAAGTGGCTGCTCGACAGCGACCGCACGCTGCGCCGGCGCGCCGCCCGCGGCGAACTGTGCTTCGGCACGATCGATTGCTGGCTGATATTCCGGCTCTCGCGCGGCGCGGCGTTCGTCACCGACTTTACCAACGCGTCGCGCACCATGATGCTCAATCTCAAGCAGCGCACATGGGACGCCGCGATGCTGCGGATGCTCGGTGTGCCGCCCGCGATGCTGCCCGAGCCGGTCAGTTCACGCGGCCCGCTGGCCGAGGCAGCCGGCGGCACGTTCGGCCCGCGCGCCATCCCGATCGGCGCCGTTATCGGCGATCAACAGGCGGCGCTCTTCGGGCAGCGCGCGGTCAGCCCCGGTGCGGCCAAGGCGACCTACGGCACCGGCGCTTTTCTGCTGATGCATACCGGCCAGCGCGCTGTCGCCTCGCGCAATCGATTGCTGACGACGGCAGCGCTGGGACCGGCGGGCGAACCCGCCTACGCGCTGGAGGGTTCGGTATTCATCGCGGGCGCGGCGATTCAATGGCTGCGCGACGAGATGCGCATGCTCGCGGCCGCGGCCGAAAGCGAGAAGCTCGCGCGATTGAGCCGCGATCGCTCGCAGCCCTACCTGGTGCCGGCCTTCGTCGGCCTCGGCGCGCCGTACTGGGACGCCGGCGCGCGCGGCGCGATCGTCGGCATAACCCGCGGCACCAATCGCGCCGACGTGGTGCGCGCGGCGCTCGACTCGATCGCCTACCAGGTGCGCGACGCCTTGGCCGCGATGGAGAAGGACAGTGGACGGCGCGTGCGCGAGCTGCGCGTCGACGGCGGCGCCACCGCCAACGGCTACCTGATGCAGTTTCAGGCCGACGTGCTTGGACGCCCGGTGCGGCGGGCGAAAATGGCCGAGACCACGGCGTTGGGCGCGGCGATGCTGGCCGGATTGGCGGCGGGCTTGTGGCGGTCGCCGGGCGAGCTGGCCGCGCTGGGCGGGAGCGGGCGGCTGTTCCGCCCGTCGATGCGTCCCGCCGAACGTGAACGGCTGATCAACGGATGGCATGCGGCGGTGGCGCGCGTACTCAGCTAGCGTTTTGACACCACAACGGTCGCCGAGCGGCGACGGCAATGCGATAGTAAAAAAATCGATGGCGCAGAAATCGCAAGATAAAAACCCGACCGATGAACCGTCATGGCCGCGCGTCGCGTTGGTCTTCCCCGAGCATTATGCGGACGCCGCCGGCGTGCTGAGCCGCGCCTTCGTCGACGACCCGCTCGTCAACGCGCTTGCGCCCGAGCCGCGCGAGCCCGTCGAACGTGCGCGCCGGTTGACCGGGCTGTTCTCGGTCGTGCTCAAGCTCCAGCGCAGCGGCGGCCAGCCGGTCTTCGGCGTGTTCGAGGCCGGCCGCCTGATTGCCGCGGCGGTGGTCGAGGGAACGATGCATTCTTCGGCTGGCGCGACGGTCGCGGGAGGGCTGCTCACGTTGCCGACGTTGGTGCGCGCGGTGGGATGGGGCGGCGTGCGGCGGTCGATTTGGCTGGTCGATGCGCTCACGCGCAATCATCCGCCGCGGCCCCATCTCTATCTCAACATCCTGGGCGTCGAGCCGTCATCTCAGGGTCGGCATTGCGGAGTCGCGATCCTCAATCATCTGCGCGAGCTGGTGGAAACGCGCTCCGACCTCGACGGCGTGTACCTGGAAACCGGGACCGAGGCTAACGTCGCTTACTACACGCGCAATGGTTACGAGGTGATCGGCGAGTTCTATCCGCTGGGCGTGAGGATGTGGCGGATGTTCCAGGCGCGGCGCAATCCTAATCCGGCGCCGCGTCGCGAGGACGGCGCGCCGGTTTGATCGTCGTGACGCGCAAGCCGCTGGAGGTCCATCCGACGTCGAAGCCGACGCTGTCGCCTTCGCTTAGAAGATCGATGCCCGGGAAACGGCCGCCCAGCGGCGCGCCGGCGACCTCGACGAACGGAAACTGGAACAGGACTTCGCGTCCCTGATGCGAGCGCACGGCGCCGCGGCCGCGGGCGCGGTCCAGCCGCATGATCATCCCGCGGTAGAAATTGCCGGGAAAGCGCTCGGCGTCGAATTCGTCGCTCATCATTTTTTCCAGAATTTGACCTTTTCCAGAACTTGACCGGTTGCCAAGCCCGCTAGCCGGGCTCGCTGAGCAACGGGTCGAGCCCGCCCTCGTCCTCCAAGGCGCGCAATTCGTCGTAGCCGCCGATTATTTTGCCGTTGATGAAAATCTCGGGCACCGTGCGGCGGCCGCCGGACAGCTCGATCATTTTCTCGCGCAGCGCGGGATCCCTGGAAACGTCGATCTCCTCGAACGCCACGCCCTTGCTCCTGAGCAGGGATTTGGCGCGCGTGCAGTAGGGACAATATGACGTTGTGTAGACTTCGATCTTAGCCACTGACCGACCTCTGCCCTTCATTTTCGACTGGCCCGCCCCGGTTGTAAAGGTGGGCCAGGCGGGCCGGCGGGACGCCGAGCAGAAATGCGATCCGGATGAACCACATCCGCATCGTGGTGGCCAGCACGCCGCGCTCGCGCCATCGCCGCGCAGAGGTTGTGACCCGCGAGCGCAGGCAGGCGACGCGGCCGACCCGTTTGAGCCGGCGCGCGAGGTCGAGGTCTTCGCACAGCTCGAGGTCGCGGTAGCCGCCGAGCCGTTCGAAGACCTCGCGCCGAACGAAAATCGCCTGATCGCCCGTGCCGGTGCGGCTCAGACGCGAGCGCGCACTGATGAGCCATCCGATAAGCCGCAAGAGCGGCACGTCGTCGTCCAGCCGCAGATCGAAGCGGCCACCCACGACGCCGCGGTCCGCGAGCGCCGCGGCGATATCGCCGGCGAAGCTCGGAGGGACGATCGTGTCGGCGTGCACGAAGACCAGCGCGTCGCCCTTCGCGGTGGTGGCGCCAGCGTTCATCTGGCGGGCGAGGCCGCGTGGCGCGACCAGCAGCCGCGCGCATCGCGGGCGCGCCTCGTCGCGCGAGCGATCGGAGCTGCCGCCGTCGACTACGATCACCTCTACGACCACCTCGGCGCCAGGCGCGGCGGCGGCGATCGCGTCGAGCGTGCGCGCGATGTCCCGCTCCTCGTTAAGCATCGGAACGATCACGGAAAGTGTTTTCATTTCTTTACTGCTTCGCCGGAGCGCGGTACGCGGTCCGGTCGACGCCGGCGACTCAGTGCGGACGTTTCATGCGCGGCGAATGCGGCGAGCGGGGATTCAACAGCGCGAGCGACTCATCGCCGGCCGGGAAATCCGCGATCCGCACGGTACGGCCCTCGATCGTGAGGCGGCCCTCCTGAAACAATTGGATCGACCAGGGATAGATGCGATGCTCCTGGGCGCGGATCCGTTCGCTCAGGCTCTCCTCGTCGTCGCCGGGCATCACCGGCACCGCTGCCTGCGCGATAATCGGTCCGTCGTCGACGCCCTCGCGCACGAAAAACACGGTGCATCCGGTGAAGCGCACGCCGTGCTCAAGCGCCGCCTTTTGCGCATGCACGCCCGGAAAGGCCGGCAGCAGCGCGGGATGGATGTTCATCACGCGGTCGGGAAACGCCGCCAGCATCACCGGCGAAAGCAGCCGCATGAAGCCGGCGCATACCACGAGCTCGACGCCGTCCTCGCCCAGCGCCTCGACCAGCGCGCGGTCGAAGTCTTCGCGCGTGGCGAAGCGCCGATGCTCGATGACGCGGGTGGCAATACCGTGGCGGCGCGCGCGCTCCAGCCCCGGCACGCCGGGTCGGTTGGAAATTACCACGCGGATTTCAGCGCGCAACTCGCCGCGCTCGAGCGCGTCGATGATCGCCTGCAGGTTGGTGCCGGTACCGGAAATCAGCACGCCCAGCTTGACCGGCGCCCGTTCTGCCATCGCGTCCTGGTTCCTCTTGCCGCTCAACCGCGCCGCCGCCTAGAGCAGCACGGTTCCGCGCTTGCCGCGTCGGATCTCGCCGATAAGATAAGCCGGCGTGCGCAGGCGGCGCAAATGAGCGACCACCGCGTCGGCCTGGCCGGGCGGCACGACCGCGATCATCCCGAGACCGTCGTTGAACGTGCGATCCATCTCGGCCTGGCCGATTCGTCCCAGCCGCGCGATCAGATCGAAAATTGGCGGCACCGGCCAGCTCCCGCGGCGCACGACCGCTTCGATCCCTTTTGGCAGCACACGCGGCAGGTTCTCGACTATGCCGCCGCCGGTGATGTTGGCGAGCCCGCGAATCGGAAAGCGCTCGAAAAGCGCGATCGCGGCCCTGGCATAGATTTTCGTCGGCCGCAGGAGTTCGTCGGCGAGCGTGCAGCCCAGTTCCGCGACGCGCGAATTGAGTTTCAGCCGCCCGCGCTCGAGCAGTACGCGGCGGACCAGCGAAAATCCGTTGGAATGAAGTCCGCTCGAAGCGAGGCCGACCAGCACGTCGCCCGAGCGGATGCGTTCGGGGCGGGGAATCGCGGCGCGCTCGGCGAGGCCGACGGCGAAGCCGGCGAGGTCGTATTCGCCCGGCCGATAGAAACCCGGCATCTGCGCCGTTTCGCCGCCCACCAGGCTCATCCCGGCGAGCTTGCATCCGCGCGCGACGCCCTTCACCAGCGCCAGCGCGACGGCGCTCTTGAGCTTGCCGGTGGCGATGTAGTCGAGGAAGAACAGTGGACGCGCGGCATGGCACACGATGTCGTTGACGCACATCGCGACGCAATCGATGCCGACCGTGTCGTGGCGTCCGGTCACAAACGCGATCTTGAGCTTGGTCCCGACGCCGTCGGTGCCCGCGACCAGCACCGGCGAGCGCATCGCGCGCGCGCCGTCGAGCGCGACCATCGCGCCGAAGCCGCCGATCCCGCCCAGCACCTGCGGCCCCAGCGTCGGCCGCGCGAGCCGGCGCAGCATCGGCACCAGCCGTTCCTTGAGATCGATATCGACCCCGGCCGATTTGTAGCTGAGCGCGCGCGCCATCCTATCGGGCGCCTCCGCTGCCGCGGGCGCCTTGACTGGCGCGGGCGTCTTTTCGGATGGCCAGCGCCGCCGCACGCCAGGCGCTGTTGCCGTCGGGGTAGGCGACGAGGCCCTCGCGATAGCGCACCAGGTCCATCGCGCTCAGCATTTCGCGCAGCTCGTAGTGTTGCAGCAGGAAGTCGGGATTGCGCGGATGGCCGGTCGCCGCCTGGTCGATCAGAAAAGTGTCGAAGAGCAGCGCGCCGCCGGGCCGCAGGGCTTCGATCAAGCGTGGCACCAATGCGCGGTCGAGAAAGTTGGTGTTGAGAATCGCGTCGAAGCGAACGCGTGGCAGCGGAAAGTCCGCAAGGTCCGCGGCGAGTGGCCATACGGAGAGCTGTTCGGCGCGCGCGATCGATTGCAGGGTGCGCAGCGCCGCTTCGGCGTAATCGATCGCGAGGACTTTGAATCCCGCGCGCGCCAGCGCCACGCTGTGGCGGCCGGTGCCGGCGGCGACGTCGAGTGCGAGTCCGCGCGGCAGCAGCTCGAGCCATTCGATGACCGACGGCTCGGGCGCGCGGGGCGGGCCGCTCGTGCGTTGACGGGTTTCCCAGTCGCGGCGTTTCTCGCGGGCGGCGCGCTGATGCAAGTCGCTCCGAAGCGCGTCGCTCATAGCACGCGAGCCAGGGTCAGCACGTCGATTCGCCGCGCGCCCGCCGCGCGCAGCACGCGCGCGCATTCGTCGGCGGTCGCGCCGGTGGTCATAACGTCGTCGACCAGCAACACGCGCCGCCCGGCGACGCGGGAGGGGCGGCGCACCGCGAACGCGTCGCGCACGTTGCGTGTGCGCTGGGCGCGGTCGCGCGTGGTCTGCGACGCGGTGGAGCGGACGCGCGCGAGGGTCGCGACGTCGAGCGAGCAATCGAGCCGCCGCGCGAGCGCGGCGCCCAGCAGCGCGGCTTGGTTGAACCCGCGCCATCTAAGGCGCGAGCGATGGAGCGGCACCGGGATGACTACGTCGTAGGCCTCGGCGCCCAGCGCGGGCACGGCCTCAAGGTACTCCGCGAGCGCGCGTCCCAGCGACTGGTCGAGGCCGTACTTGTGGCGGCGGAGCAGCGTCGCGACCGCGCTCGTGCCATCCGCACCGGAGCGGTAACGCGTGATCGCGCGGGCCGAGTCGAAGGCCGGCAAAGCGGCGTGGCAGTGACCGCATCGCTCGTCCTCGTCGGCCGCGGCGAGCGGCGCTCCGCATATGAGGCACAACGGCGGGCGCAGTGGCTCGATCGCGCCAAGACACGGCGCGCATACGCGGCGGCGGCTGTCGATCGGCAGGCCCGCGCCGCACGCCGCGCAGCGCGGCGGATAGAGAAAGTTGAGCAGGTAGTGCAGCATCGCTCCGTCTCTATTGATGAAGCCTCGGGCGTGGTAACTCAAGCGTCGGCAGGTCAGTTTGAGCCACCGATTGTTGAGCCATCGATTGTTGAGCCGCCAGTTATCGAGCCGCCGATTGCGCTCGTTCGAAGGCCGCATCCGGTCGGCTTCCGCACAGACCACGGGTCGGAAGCGGCCGGGCGTTGTGGAAAGGGGCCGCAATTGTGGCCTGGCGCGGGCGATCCGTCGCGGCTCATCTTGTGGTATAGGAAAAAGATGAAGACGCCGCTTGACGGAATCAGAGTCATCGACTGGACGATTTGGCAGCAGGGACCCTTTGCGACCGCGTTGCTGGCCGACCTGGGCGCCGAGGTAATCAAGCTCGAGACGCTCGACGGCGATCCGGGACGCGCGATCTTCGCGGTCTCGGGCGCCACCACCGCGCGCAACGGAAAGAACTTCTACTTCGAGTCCAACAATCGTCACAAGAAAAGCATCACGCTGGACATGAAGAAGCCTGAGGCGCGCGAGATCGTCTACCAGCTCGTCGCCAAGAGCGACGTTTTCGTGCAGAACTACCGCAAGGGCGTGGCCCAGCGCCTCGGGCTGGACTACCAGACGCTGCGCGAGATCAACCCCAAGCTCATCTACGCGACCGCGTCGGGATATGGCCCGGAAGGGCCCGACAGCGGCGAGCCCTCCTTCGACTACCTGGCGCAGTCGCGCTCGGGCGTGATGCATATCGCGGGAATCGATGGCGACGAGCCAGTCTACCTGTTCGGCGGCGTGGCCGACCAGATGGGCGCGATCATGCTGTCGTACGGCGTGATCACGGCGCTGCTCGCGCGCGAGCGCTATGGTGTCGGGCAGGAGGTCAACGCCTCGCACCTGGGCTCGATGATCGCCCTGCAAGGGTTGAACCTCGCCTGCCGCAACATTATGGGCAGCGAGTTCCGCCGCAACACGCGGGAGAACTCCTTCAATCCGCTGTGGAACCATTACCGATGCGCCGACGGCAAATGGCTGACGCTCGGGATGCTGCAGGCGGACCGCTACTGGAAGGACCTGTGCAACACGCTCGGCCTGACGGAGCTGATCGACGATCCCCGCTTCAAGGACATCAGCGTGCGCGGCAAGAACTGCAAGGCGCTGGTCGCGATCTTCGACCAGGTCTTCAGCACCAGGCCGCGCGAGGAATGGATGAGTCTGCTCAAGGCCGGCGGCGATTTTATCTACACCGTCGTCAACCGCGTCTCCGACCTGCCCGACGACGCGCAAGTGCTGGCCAACGACTACGTGGTCGACTATGAGCATCCCGGGCTGGGCGCGATGAAGCTGGTCGGCTTTCCGGTCAAGCTTAGCGAGACGCCGGCCGAGCCGCGCGGCCATGCGCCCGAGTTGGGCGAGCACACCGAGACGGTTCTCACCGAGATGCTCGGTTACAGTTGGGAGGACGTGGCCCGGCTCAAGGAGTCGGGTGTAATCTGACGCAGCGCGGCGCGCCGCCCGGCGCGCACGGGGAGGAAATACTTATGCCGGCGATTACCGGAAGCAGCGAGGACCGCGAGCAGATTCGCGAGCTGTATGCTCGCTATGCGCTCTACGTCGACGCGGCCAAGTTCGAGGAATGGGTCAATTGCTTCACCGAGGACGGCGTTTTCGAAAGCCCGTCGCTCGGCAAGCACGCCGGCCATGCGGCGCTGCGCAAGTTCTGCGCTGCTTACAGGGAATCATGGGGCGGCGCGCAGGTGCGCCACATGATGGTGAACGTGAGCTTCGACGTCCACGGCGATCACGCGCACGGCACCTGCAACCTGATCTATTTCCACATCAAGAACGGCAAGACCGAGTTGACCGCGGTGGGCGGGTATCGCGACGAGTTGCGCAAGGTCAACGGCGATTGGCAGTTCGCCCATCGCCAGGTCTATGTCGACAAATAGACCGCCGGTTCGACGCTAAGCGCGGCGGCTCGCCTCTTTGAGCGCGGTTTCGAGGTCGCGCGGGAACGGCGAGCGCACTCGCACCGGGCCCGAGGCCGGTGAGCGAAATTCGATCTCCGCAAGATGGAGCCAGAAACGGCCGTCGGCGAGCGCGCCGAGCGGCGGCCCTCCATAGAGCGTATCGCCGGCAATCGGATGGCCCGTCTGTGCTAGGTGTACGCGAATCTGATGACGCATGCCGGTGCGCGGCCTGGCCGCGACTAAGGTGAAATCTCCAAAGCGTCGTATCGGCTCGACCGCCGTCGCGGCGGCGCGCGCGCCGGCCGCATTTGCCGCGACCGCTATCATGCGGCGCGGATTGCGCGGGTCATGCGCGAGCGATTTGTCAATTTGAAGTGATTCTTTAAAATTACCGGCGACCAGCGCCTGGTAGTCCCGGCGGATCCGCCCGGCGCGAATCGCCTCGCGCAGAGCGGCAAAGGCGGGCGGGCGAAGCGCCACCAGCAACGCGCCCGAGGTCCCGTTGTCGAGCCGATGCACCAGGCCGCCCTCACGCGGATTGTCGCCGGCCGTGGCCGCCTCGGGAAACTCGGCAACGACACCGTTCATCACCGTTCCGCGCTCGCCCGGGCGCAGCGGATGACACGCCATCGGGGCGGGCTTGTTGATCACCAGCACCGCAGGGTCGCGGAACAGGACTTCAATTTTCACTTCAGGGTCAGGCGCGAGTGCGGCCAGGGCAGGGGCCTCCGCGATTTCGACGGCGTCGCCGCCGCCGATCAGTTCGCCCTTGCGCAAGACGCGGCCGTTGACGCGGACCATCCCGCCCGCGAGCATCTCGCGCGCAGCGCGCCGCGACCGCGCCCATCCCAGGCGCACCAGGTAATGGTCGAGGCGTTCGCGCGCGTCAATCGACATCAGTCGGTGACATCAGTCGGCGACATCAGTCGGCGACATCAGTTGGCGACATCAGTTGGCGACATTAATTGGCGGCCGCAACTGGCGGCATCAGTTGGGGGTCAGCCGCAGCCGGACCCAGCCCTCGATTTTCTCGGCGAAGCCCGCGAACGGGTCCTGGTTGGGCTCGGGCTTGAAAAAGCACTTGCGCATGTAGTCGAGCGCGCCCGAATAATTCTCGAAGCTGCGGCTCAGCTCTTCGAACATCAGAAAGCCCGGCCGGTACAGTGCGACGTCGAGCTGCGAGACGGTCTGGTAGGAGCGCTTGCCTTCCTCGAGATAGTAATCCAGGTAACCGCCGCGCTCGACGAAGGTGCGGAACAGGCCCGACATGAAAAGCGTGTAGTCGCCGACGTACTTGCGCAACTCGCGCTCGCCGAGCACGCGCCCCCGGGTTTGCGGCGCGCCCATCTGCGACGCCAGCATCTCGATCACGCTGGTGAGCCGGCGGCCCTCGGCGTCGCGCAGCGCCAGCCATCCGTCGGCGGCGCTGAAGTCGGTCAACACCGACGCCACGTAGTCGACAACCTGCTGGTCAGCGAGTCCGAGCTGGCCGAAGCTGGTGCGCGTCATCGCGAGAAAGAAGTCTTTGAGACGCTTGGCGGAAGGATGTTCAGGGTTCATGCTCCGCTCCCAGGTTAAGGCCCGGGGGGCTTTTCGCCCCCGCCGGGACGATCTAGCGCGCATCCTACCAGAGCGCGTTCAGGGTTGCGATGCGGCATGCGGAGCCGGAGTGCGGATCTCCCTTGGCGCCGGCGGACGCGAAGCGGGAGAGAGAATCCGGCGCGGCGTGAACGAGCGATTATAGGCGGGGAACTGCTGCCACGCGGCGAAAAGCAGGATCGCCAGCACGATCGCGACGACGATGACGTCGGCGAAGCCGAGCCGCGTCGCGCCGCGATGCGATCCGCCGAGCCGATACGTCATCCGGCGCTCGCGCGCAGCTTGGCCGAGCGCGCCGCCGCACTCGGCGCGCTGGCCGGCAATCCGAACAGCCCGCGCAACTCGCGCCCGGTCAGCGAACGCGCCGCCGCCGCGACCTTCAGCGGCGGGCCCGCCGCCACCACGCGTCCGCCGTCGTCGCCGCCGCCCGGACCGAGGTCGATAACGTAGTCCGCGTGCGCGATGAACTCGAGATGATGCTCGATCACCACCAGCGTGTTGCCCTCGGCCACCAGCCGTCCGAGCACGCGCAGGAGTTGACGGATGTCGACGGAGCTCAGCCCCGTGGTCGGCTCGTCGAGCAGAAAGACGCGCCCCAGCGGCTTGCCGTCCGGGCCTGCCGGCAGCGGTTCGAGATCGGCGAGCAGGAAGCGCGCGAGCTTGAGGCGCTGCGCCTCGCCTCCGGAAAGGGTCGAAGTCGCCTGGCCCAGGCACAGGTAGCCCAGGCCGACCGCGCTCAGCGCCTCGAGCCGGCGCGTAACCGCCGAGGACTTGGCGAAGAAGCCGCGCGCCTCGTCGACCGTCAGCGCGAGCACCTCGTTGACGTTGCGGCCCTGGTAGCGGATGGCCAGGATGTGGCTCTGGAAGCGGCGGCCGTCGCACGCGTCGCACTGCACTTCGAGGTCGGCCATGAAGTGCATTTCGATCGTCACGGTGCCGGTGCCGTGGCATTTCTCGCAGCGGCCGCCGTCGACGTTGAAGGAGAAGTGGCGGGGCTGGATGCCGAGGCGGCGCGCCTCGTTGCTCTGCGCGAACAGGCGGCGGATGTCGTCGTAGATTTTCAGATAGGTCGCGGGATTCGAGCGCAGCGAGCGCGCCGGCAATTCCTGGCCCATGTGCACCATCTCGCCCACCAGCCCAAGGCCCTCGATGCGATCGCAGGCGCCGACTTCGCTCACCGCCTCGCCGCGCTGGCGCAGATAGTTGTTGTAGAGCACGTCCTCGACCAGCGTCGACTTGCCCGACCCCGACACCCCGGTGACGCAAACCATGCGGCCGAGCGGAATCCGCACGTCGAGGTTCTTGAGGTTATGCTCGCGCGCGCCCACGATGCGCAGCGCCGGGTCGCGCCGCGTGAAGCGCCGCTCGCGCGAGAGCGTCCGCAGCAATATCATCCGGGCCGGCGTTCCCGCGCCCGCCTGCTTGGCCCCTTTGGCCCCGCGGCTGCGCGCGGGAGCGCCGGCCCGAATCAGACTGCCGCCCTCGCGGCCGCCGCCGGGTCCGAGTTCCACGGTGAAATCGGCGCCCGCGATCATCATCGGATCGTGCTCGACCACCACGACCGTGTTGCCGAGGTCGCGCAGATGGCGCAGCACGCCGAGCAGCCGGCGCACGTCGCCCGCGTGCAGGCCGACGGTGGGCTCGTCGAGCGCATACATTGTGGCCGTCAGCAGACTGCCGAGCGCGCTCGCGAGATGGATACGCTGGGCCTCGCCGCCCGAGAGCGTGCGCGCCTGGCGCTCGACCGTCAGGTAGCCGAGTCCGACTTCGTCGAGGTATCCGACGCGGCTTTTTAGCTCGCGCAGCACCACGCCGGCGCGCTCGGCCGCCCGCGCCTGGCCGCCGAGATGCTCCAGCCACGCCTTGAGTTCGCGCACCGCGAGCCGTCCCACCTCCGCGATAGTGATTCCTTCGACGCGCACATTGAGCGCTTCGGGCTTGAGCTTGGCGCCGCCGCAGGTGGGGCAGGGGACGAAGCGGCGGTAGCGTGCGAGCAGAATACGGACGTGGGTCTTGTAACGCCGCTTCTCCATCCAGCGGAAAAATCCGCGCACCCCCGGCCATCGCTCCCAGTCATCGCCGCGCGCGCCTTCGTCCGCCTCGCCGTCGCGCGCCTCGCCGTCGAGCAGCCAGGTCCGCTCGGCCTCGGTCATCTCGCGAAACGGCACCGCGGCCCGCACCCGCGCGCGGCGCGCGCACTTGAGCATCCAGGTCTTCATCTCCTGGTAGGCGGGCGTGCGCCACGGCGCGATAAGACCCTGGCGCAGCGAAAGCCCGGGGTCGGGCATGACCTTTTCGAGATCGAGCTCGACCGTGCGGCCGAAGCCCTCGCATTCGGGGCACGCGCCGATCGGACTGTTGGCGGAAAACAACGCCGGCGTGGGCTCCGGAAAAAGTGTGCCGCAGCGCGAGCAGTTGAAGCGGCGATCGAAGGCGATATCGGCCACCGGCTTCATCCGCCCGTTCTCGCGCACCACGGTGACCACGCGGGCGCGCCCGCCGCCCAGATAGAAGGCCTTCTCGAGCGCCTCGCGCACGCGGGCGGGCGCGTCGGCCGAATCGTTGGCGACGCGGTCGGTGACGACCATCAACGGCCCAACCCCGTTGCGCTCCATTGGCGCCGCCGCTAGCGCGCCGTCGCCGGCCGTATCGTTGGCGGCGCCATTTGCGCGCTGCGATGAGGCCGCGGTCGCCGCGACGCCTGGCGCGGCCTCGAGTTCCGCGTCGATCGCGATGCGGATGGCGGCATTTTCGACCGCGATTTGTGCGGCGTCCCGTCCGGCGCGTTGCCCAGCATTTTGCTCTGCATCTTGCTCGGCATCTTGCACGACGCCTTGCACCGCGCGCCCCAGCAGCTCGGCGGTCTCGACGATCGCGCCGTCAACGAACAGCCGATGGTATCCGTTCTGGGCGAGGAACTCGCAGGCCGCCGCGGCCGAGCGCGAGCCCGGCGCGAAGGGCGCGAGGAACAGATGCATCCCCGGGCCGGCCAGCGCGTGGGCCGCCGCGCTCTCGACGCTGTCGCGCGTGACCTCGCCGCCGCATCGCGGACATATCGTGCGGCCGAGCGTCGCGAACAGCAGGCGCAGGTAGTCGCTTATCTCGGTGACTGTGCCGACGGTCGAGCGCGCGTTCTTGATGGTGTTTTTCTGGCGCAGCGCGAGCGCCGGCGGAATCTCCGAAATCGAATCGACGTCCGGCCGGTCCATCCGCTCCAGGAACATCCGCGCGTAGGTCGACAGGCTCTGCACGAAGCGCCGCTGGCCCTCGGCGTAAAGCGTGTCGAAGACCAGGCTGGATTTGCCCGATCCCGACACTCCCGTCACCACGATCAGCCGGTTGTGCGGCAGGTCGAGCGAGATGCTTTTGAGATTGTGGGTACGCGCTCCGCGGATGCTGATGGTGCGCTCCACGCCGCTCAATGCTCTTTCTCTAATCCCTGGATGAGTGTTGATGCCGACCGGCGGCAGCCGGTCCGCGGGCTAGCGCGGGTCGGCCAGCGGACGGGCCTTTTTGCGCCGCTCGCCCGGGTACTCGTTGGCGACCTTGGCGTAAAGTTCGGCCAGCCTGACGTCGAAGGCGCCCTGCAGGCGCGCCGTCCTCTCCTGGCGCTCGGTCGCAGGCAGGTCCCGCAGCCGCGCCAGGTCGTCCTCCAGCCGGTACATCAGGCGATTACGTTCGAGGAGATATTCGTAGCCATTCATAGGGCGCCCTCAAGCGCGAATTCCAAAGATCAGAATTATAGGTTAACCTTCCGGTGCCGGACAACCGAGTGCGCACGCTTCGCCGAGCTTCATCGCTTCCTCCGGCTCCTCCTGTTCTTCAAGCCTGGGATGAGCCTACGGTCTATCATGGCTTTTTGGGCCGTGAGGGCGGCGCCAGCCGCGGCCCCTACGCTTTGCTGAATCTCTCGTACTGGGTCGGCGACAACCCGCGATCGGTCGACGTCAACTGGCAGCGCGCGCGCCGGCTGATGCCGCGCGGGGTACGCTTCGCCCAGCTCAAGCAAGTCCATGGCAAGGCGATACACACGGTAGGTCCGCGCCCTGACGGCGACCCGCGTCCCGAGGGCGACGGGCTGGTCACCGCGATGACTGGTGTCGTGCTGTGCATCTTCACCGCCGACTGCGTGCCGGTGCTATTCGCCGACACGGAGCGGGGCGTGGTTGGGGCCCTGCACGCGGGATGGCGCGGGACCCTGGCCGGGATAGCCGGGGCGGGGGTGCGCGCGATGGTGCGTCAGGGAGCGCGCGCCAGCGACATTCGCGCGCTGCTGGGTCCGTCGATTGGCCCGTGCTGCTACGAGGTCGACGAGGAGCTTGCCAGACGCTTCGAGCGCCGCTTCGAGCGCGGCAAGACCCATGTCCAGCCGAGCGATCGCGCCGGTAAGGCGTACCTCGATCTCCGCGGTATCGTCGCCGATCAGCTCGTCGTCGCAGGCCTCGAGCGCGAGGCGATCAAGAACGTCGGTCCATGCACCAAGTGCGAATCCGAGCGCTACTTTTCGCGCCGCGCCGCCGCCGGCTCGGTCACCGGCCTGCAGCTCAGCTTCATCGGGAGATTTATGGCGTAAGCTTCAAGCGCTTATGCGCTTGGGGGAACGACCAACGACCAATAATGTTCCGCGGGAGGCGTAGGCGAAAGCGCTTGACGCGTCCGATGGGATTGCGATGGGATGGCGTCCAACAGGGAGGAAACATCATGGCGGATTTCAAAAAGATCGAAGGCTCGTGCTTTTGTGGAGCGAATCAGTTCGAGGTGACGCAGCCCGCGGTGGAGATGCATCACTGCCATTGTTCGATTTGCCGGCGGCTGCAGGGCGCGGCATTCGTCACTTTCGCGATTTTTCCCCGCGCCAGCGTTCGCTGGACCAAGGGCGGCGACCTGCAGACCTTCAGCAGCTCGGCCCAGATTCATCGCAACCGCTGCAAGAACTGCGGCACCACGCTCACCGTCGATGTCGATCCGATGCCCGACGTGCTGATTGTCACCCGCGCCAGCCTGCCGGCGGACGCCGAGCCCGGATATCCGCCCGCCACGCTGCGCCACGCTTTTTGGCCCGACCATGTGCCGTGGGTTGAGCTGGGCGACAAGCTGCCGCGGGTCGCCGGCTTCGACAAATAAAATCCTCGCGGGTTCCAGGCGAGGGCGGATCGCCGCGGGTCGCTGCGGTCTCGCCAGTCCCAGGGGAGCTCGCGTAACCCGCGCGGCAGGAGTTTCTCGCCGCTCCTTGTCGAAGAGAGCTTTGCACGGTCCGGCGCGCGGCGCCTTTCCCGACCTCTCCTTGACCAAGGAGAGGTCGGCGCGAGCACGCGAGCGGCGGGAGAGGTCAGCCTGAATTTCGCTGTGCCACAGCAACTTCAGGCGGACGGCGAAAGTCGATGGCGGGACCTCTCCCCATCCCGCTCCCTGGACAAGGCACGGGGCATGGATCCTTCGTGTCCGCTACGCAAAACTTCCTAATCCCGGAAGCGGCCGTGGCTGCGCGTGATTATTTCGGTTGGTCGGGGATGATTTTGAGGCGGCCCTGGCGCGGCGCCGCGCTGCCGCTTGCGCGCGCACCGCGGCCCTTGCCCCGTCCGCGCGGCAGCAGCGACGGCTTCTCGCTCACGTCGTTTGCCTTCTGACGCCCGCTCCCTCCGCGCGTAGTGTCACCCGGATGCTGATGGGCCGAGCCGGGCGCGGCCGCCGGCGCCGACTCGCGCTTGGTGTCGAGTCCGAAGACCTGGCGCTCGAGACGCTTGATCCGGTCGCGCAACTCGGCGGCGCGCTCGTACTCGAGCCGCTCCGCCGCTTCCATCATCTCGCGCCTAAGGCCGGTGATGCGGTCGGGCAGTTCGTGCGCGGCAATCAGTTCCGTCTCGGGCGGCGGGTCGTCGACCTCCGGCACGACGGCCCATTCGGGCGAATACATCTCGACCAGCGACGCGTCGATCGCCTTCACGATCGATTGTGGCGTGATTCCGTGCTCCTCGTTGTACGCGAGCTGGCGGGCGCGGCGGCGGTCGGTCTCACCGATCGCCGTCCGCATCGAGTCGGTCATCGTGTCGGCGTACATGATGACCTTGCCCTCGACGTGGCGCGCGGCGCGCCCGATGGTCTGAATCAGCGAGCGGGCCGAGCGCAGGTACCCCTCCTTGTCGGCGTCGAGGATCCCGACCAGCGAGACCTCGGGCAGGTCGAGTCCCTCGCGCAGCAGGTTGATGCCGACCAGGACGTCGAACTCACCCTTGCGCAGGCTGCGGATTATCTCGACGCGCTCGATGGTCTCGATGTCCGAGTGCAGGTAGCGCACGCGCACGCCGAGGTCGTGGTAGTAGTCGGTCAGGTCCTCGGCCATCTTCTTGGTCAGGCAGGTGACGAGCACGCGCGCGCCGGCCTCGACGCGCTTGCGGATTTCGCCGAGCAGATCGTCGACTTGGGTGCCGGCCTTGCGCACCTCGATTTCGGGATCGATAAGCCCGGTGGGACGGATGAGCTGTTCGACCACCAGGCCACCCGAGCTCTTGAGCTCGTAGTCGCCCGGCGTGGCCGAGACATAGACCACCTGGCGCGCCAGCCCCTCCCATTCCTCGAAGTTGAGCGGGCGGTTGTCGAGCGCCGAAGGCAGGCGGAAGCCAAACTCGACCAGCGTCTGTTTGCGCGAGCGGTCGCCGCGGTACATCCCGCCGAGCTGCGGGACGGTGACGTGGCTTTCGTCGACGAACATCAGGAAGTCGCGCGGAAAATAATCGAGCAGCGTGGGCGGCGGCTGGCCGGGCGAGCGGCCGGTAAGATGGCGCGAGTAATTTTCGATACCGGGGCAGAATCCCATCTCGGCCAGCAGTTCGAGGTCGTACATCGTGCGCTGCTCCAGGCGCTGAGCCTCGAGCAGCCGGTTCTCGCTGCGGAAGAGCTCCAGCCGCTCCTTGAGTTCGGTGCGGATGTTGCGCACCGCCTCGTCCATCCGGCCCTCGGTGGTCACGTAGTGCGAGGCCGGGTAGATGCACACGCTCTGGAGCTTGCGGATCACTTTGCCGCGCAGCGGATCGATCTCGTACAGCGCCTCGACCTGGTCACCGAAGAACTCGACGCGCACGGCGCGGCTCTCTTCGTAAGCCGGGAAGACCTCGACGATATCGCCGCGCACGCGGAAGGTGCCGCGATGGAAGTCGTAGTCGTTGCGCTGGTACTGGATGTCGACCAGCTTGCGCAGCACGCGGTCGCGCTCGATGGTCTGGCCTTCCTCGAGAAACGCCAGCATCTCGAAATAGACCTCGGGCTCGCCCAGGCCGTAGATGCACGACACTGACGCTACGATCAGGACGTCGTTGCGCTCGAGCAGGGCCTTGGTGGCCGAGTGGCGCAGCTTGTCGATCTCGTCGTTGATGCTGGCGTCCTTCTCGACGTAAGTATCGGTCGAGGGAACGTAGGCCTCGGGCTGATAGTAGTCGTAGTAGGAGACGAAGTAGCGAACCGCGTTGTCCGGGAACAGGCTCTTGAACTCGTTGTAGAGCTGCGCCGCCAGCGTCTTGTTGGGTGCGATCACCAGCGTGGGCTTGTTCACGTTGGCCACCACGTTGGCCATCGTGAAGGTCTTGCCCGAGCCGGTAACGCCGAGCAGTACCTGCTGGCGCACACCGTCGCGAACGTTGCGGGTCAGGGCCTCGATCGCGGCAGGCTGATCGCCCTCCGGACGATAACCGGAGACCAGCCGGAAGATCCCTTCTTTGCCGCGCGCCAGCGAGAGCACAACATGATTTTAGCAGGCTCGCCCCGTTGTCCGCGACCCGCGCTCGACGGCGAGCACGAAGACACTCACACAAAAGCACTCGCGCGCAGGACCCGGGAACATCCGGGAGATCTGGGAAGACCGGGACGGCGAAATCGTCAACGCGGGTACGGAAACCCGGACCGGGAATGAGATGGGCCGGTTCGGCCGAGTCGCGTCTGTGCCCCAGTCATCGATGAAGTGTTATTTATGTAACACCTGTCAACTATGATGTGCCGTCATGGAATAACGGCATCTATACACAGTCTACCAGAGTCAAGATGCGCGAATGACTCGCGCAAACATCGATCGCGACACGTGGAAGCCAGTCAATTAAGCGAGTGTCTTGCGCTTCGAATTATTGCAAAACACCTAAAAAACTACATATAGTCCTACCGGCGTAGTAATTTGGGTTGTCAATTTTGTACCTGGTTGGCGCCCGCCAAACGGTGCCCATAGGTGCGGGGGAATACTGTTCTAGCGATTGCAGCTTGCTCGGCCGGTCCGCTAAGCGGGGTTGGGCTGACCGATCGCGTCGCGCCTCGGCACCCGGGAGAGGTAAAGGAAGGGTTATGTTAGGACGAAGACGAGGAAAGGGGTTTTGGGTCCTGTGGGCAGCGGCCGCGATCACTTTCGCCGGTTGCGGTATGTCACAGGAGCGGAGGGACTGCACCATTTATGGTGCCGTGGCCGGCGGCGCAATCGGCGGTGGTATCGGAGGCGGTGTATACGCAGCCGATAACAGCGACAACTGGCCCGCGGTTCCGGCCGGCATCGTCGGCGGTGCACTCATCGGCGGAATAATCGGGTACCTAATGTGCCCGCCACCGCCGCCACCTCCGCCGCCACCTCCGCCGCCACCACCTCCTCCGCCTCCTCCGCCGCCTCCGGCGCCGGAGAAGATCATCCTGCGCGGCGTCCACTTTGACTTTGACAAGTCAAACATCCGTCCAGAGGATGCGGCCGTGCTCGACGAGGCCGCGGAGACTCTGAAGTCGCACCAGAACGTGACCGTCAACGTCAACGGTTACTGCGATGCGATCGGCTCGGTCAGGTACAACCTGAAGCTGTCCGAGCGCCGGTCCAACGCGGTCGTGAAGTACCTGGCCGACCATGGCGTGGCGGAAAGCCGCTTGACCCCGCACGGCTATGGGAAGACGGACTTCGTCGCCACCAACAAGACGGCCGAAGGACGTGCCCAGAACCGCCGGGTCGAACTGGTGCCGAACCAGTAGAACCTGGAATGTGTAAGGTCTGAGAGTACTGCTCTTGCAGGCGGCCGCAGCCCCCATCATGGGGGCTGCGGCCGCACCAATCATTCGCACCCCGCTTCTGAGGTTCTTTCTGCTCGTCCCTTTATGTGCTACGTAGCTCCGTAAAGGCTGTTAAGGCAGCGCACCGAATAACTCCCCGGGGGGAGGCTATGAGTTACATCAGATGGGGTGGTCACGGCTTGAGTGGATTGGCGGCCGGATTCGTTCTGCTCGGATTCACCGCACTTCCGATGATTGGATGCTCGCAGTCGGCTACCCCTGCGTCATCGGATGAAGCGACGGCGTCCGCGCTCACGAGTTCATCGATGAACGTGCATGGCTCCGTGCCGGCGGAGCACTCGACAGGCGACGCTGCGGCAGGCGACGCTGCGGCAGTCAGCGATCCGAGCGCACCTGCCACCCAGACCGCCGCTACTCACGGAGCTTCCGCCGCCGCGGTTCCCGCACCGATAGTTCCTCCCGTCACGTTGCCAACTACGGCCGCCCTGGCGGTTGCCGCCCCAATAAACCCATCACCGGTTGCGCCGCCCAACCTCGGACAGGCAAGTCCGGCTACCGCGGTCGTTGCGAGCACCGGCTCTCCAGCCTTGAACGTCGCTAGCACCAACAATCCAGTCCTGAAGGGATTGAACGGCAACGGCATGCAGGGCTCGGCGCAAACGCTCAACCCGGCCATGATGCGCGCGCTCAAGGAGTTCCAGGTCGCCAGCGCGTCGTTTCCGGATTTCTGCCGCGACTGGGCGCACAAGCTGAGCGTCCGCGAGCACGACAACCTGGGGAACATCCAGTGGGTGATGCACGACGGAGTCGAGACCGGGAGCTATGTCGGCTATAGCTCGATCGACTCGTGCACCTGCAAACAGGCGAGCAACGGGGTTTCGGTCGGGATACTGACTTACAAGGAGTTCGACTACACGCTCAGGGGCAAGAGCGTCGAGGAGGCCGAGCACGCCACGCCGCGCGCGGCGACCGTGGTTCCGACGCGCGAGATCTTCGCCTACGAAAAGGGCAAGTGGTTCTGGTAAGCCGGCATCCGTCGGTCGAAATGCGAACGGCCGGCTCGAGGGAGCCGGCCGTTTGCATTTCGACTTGCCAGGACCTTGCAACAGCCAGCCTGTCGCCCTATAGGGGTCGTTGCGATTGAAGACCGGAAATCGATCGCGTACCGAAGAGAGCGCCGCATGCAATCAGTTCGGTGCAACTATAACTAGCGGCCATTTACCTACGTAGAGAGAGGCGATTGTGAAACTATCAAGTCTTACCTGCACGTTCGTCGCAACTGCGCTCGCCTTCGCATTGCTGCAAGGAAATGGAGCGCCGGCAGCGGCCGGCGAAGGATCGCGACTGCGGATCCTCAGTGGAACCTACTCCAGTCTCTTCTCAGGATACGTCGTGGGCAGTAATCCTTTGCAGCCATTCGCCGGAACCGGCGTCTTCATCTCCGATGGCAGGGGGAATTTGCGCGGGCATGAGACCGCCAACTTCGACGGTCACGCCTGCGACTACCGAATTAAAGGGACCTATACCATCGCGGCCGACGGAAGCGGATCGAACGCAATAAACTTCTTCGACGGCGGTCCGGGATGTCAGGACGGTTCGTATACGCAGAGCTTTCAGTTGGTGGACGATGGCGATTTAGTATTGCTCAGTAATACTAACTCGCCCGACGTTAGCACTGAACATTGGTATCGTGCGCAGCCGGGACGGCGGTAGAGAGGACCAGAAACGGCCGGCTCAATGGAGCCAGCCGTTGACATTTCGATTTAATGGTACGCAGCAGCGTCCGACCAGGCACCGGCGGCGTACCGTTCAGTTCAGCTCCTTGCTCGAGTACTCCAGGATCCGCCGCGCCACGATGATCATGTTGATCTGCTGTGTGCCCTCGAAGATGTCGTTGATCTTCGCGTCGCGCATCCATTTCTCGACCAGGTATCGGCGCGAGTAGCCCAGCGGCCCCAGCAACTCGACCGCCTTCTGCGTGATCAGCGTGACCGCGAGGCCGGCCTTGGCCTTGGCCATCGAGGCCTCGAGGCTGTTACGCATTCCCATGTCGAGCATCCACGCCGCGCGCCAGGTGAGCAGCCGCGCCGCCTTGAGCTGGACTTCCATCTCCATGAAGTCGCGCTCGACCGCGCTCAAGCGCCGCGGCGAGAGCCCGTAGCGAATCTCGACCTTCTGCTCGGCGAGGAAGTCGCGCACGAAGTCGAGCGCCGCGCGCCCCACGCCAATCGCCATCGCCGCCACGATCGGACGCGTCGCATCGAACGTCGCCATCACGTCCTTGAAACCGCCGCCGTCGCGCTTGACCTCCGCGCGGCCGAGCAGATGGTCGGCGGGCACGCGGCAGTTGTCGAAGACCAGCGCGGCGGTGTCGCTGACCCGGATGCCGAGCTTCTTCTCCAGCCGCGCCACCGACATCCCGGGCGTCCCATGCTCGACCACGAAGGGCTTTATCCCGGCCCGGCCGGCGCTCTTGTCGACGGTGGCCCAGACCACCACGAAGCCTTCGGATTTCTCGACCGCCATCCAGCCCGAGGTGCAGAAGATCTTGTTGCCGTTGAGCACCCAGTGATCGCCGTCGCGAATCGCGGTGGTGGTGACCGCGGCCGAATCCGAGCCGCAGCCGGGCTCGGTTATCGCCATCGCGCCCCACTTGGGTTTGCCGCCGCGAAATGGTGCGAGAAAACGCTGCTTTTGCTCGGGGGTGCCGGCCGCCATCACCGCCGCGCCGCCCAGCCCGGCGTTGGGAATCGACAGGAAGAGCCCGGCGTCGCCCCAGCACAGCTCCTCGGTGGTGGCGACGGTATAGACGTTGCGCATCGTCGCCGCGCCTTGGCCGCTCGCTTCGCCGCCGCCCATCGGGTCGCCGCCGGGCGTGGTGCTCGCGGCCCACATCGCGTCGAGGAAGTCCCACGGCTTCTCGTGCTCGCGCTCGTCGTACTCGCGCGAGATCGGCCGCATCATCTGTTCGGCCACCGTATGGAACAGGTCGATCCGTTTTTGGGTCTGCGGTTCGATTTCGAAATCGATCATCTGGAGACATCCTTCCGCGATTCACGCTCTGGATTGCCGATCATTTGCTCAAGCTCACGTGCTTCAGCTCACGTTCACGCGTGTGAAATATGTCTGCTCCTCCAAATGCGGATGGTACGTAAGCGTGCAGTCCTTGCCCAAACGAGCCTCGGCTTCGTGCAGGGCCGCCTCGACCGTGGGGAACGGCTCGAAGCCCATGCGCCGCGCGACCGGCTCATTTTCCTTCGGCACCCCGGCGGCGAACACCGCGCTCAGATGGTTGAGTGCGTATAAGCCCTGGCCATACAGGATGCACGGATGCGCGCCGTGATACGCGAAACCGTTGCGGTACTTGTGCACGAATTCCGGCCGGTGCGCGTACTCCTCTGAGTACGTATCCCACACCTCCACCGGGTCTTTCATTGCGGGCAGGACTTCGTCGTACAGCACCCGATACGAAGGATGGTTGAGCAAGCTGAACTTCGGCTCGAACGGATTGGCGACGATAAAGATTCCGCCTTTTCGTACCAGGGGATTCTCGTGATAGGCGTTGAAGAGCGCCGAGAGGGCCTTGTTGCGGCAATGGATTGGATTGAATACCGACAGGCGCGAGTAGCTATCGCCGTCGGCCATCCCCAGCAACAGGACGTCGGTCTGTCCTTTGACGTCGGTCACCAACTCGGAGAGGAGCATATCGAGGTGTTGCTCGCGCACCGGCGTGATCAGGCCGGCGTCGATCGCCGCGAATTTCTGCGGCTTGCCGGTGGTCAGGATTCCCTCGATCTTCATGATTGGCGGATGTCCGCGGCGCGCCAACTCGGCGTCGACCAGCTCGCCCATCTCGTTGAGCAGTTTGTGAAACGAGCTGTTCTTGGGGTCCTGCACGGAGTGCCCCGAAGCGAAGGGCCACGGACGATGATGATAGCGGATGGATTCCCAGTTACCCATGCCGACCAGGATCGATTTCCAGCCGCCCTGGAAGAATCCCTGCGGCGTCGACATGAAGATGAACAGGTCGGACTCGACCACCGAGCGATGGACCATCACCTCCATGCCCCTTCTGGTCATGCCCAGGTTGACGAACTGATCGGGGTCGGTCGCGTCGATGCAGGAAAGCCGTCCACCCAGGGTATAGGGCATCCTGGGCCCCAGGATGTGGGTCATCTCCTTGCGCGTCCACATGCGGTGCAGGGCGTTGGCGACTTTGATCTGAGTATCTTCGGGCCGTACGCCGTATTGTTGCAGCAGCTCCAGCAGGATCGGCAGACCCAGAATCCGCAAATCCTGGTCGTCGCGGTCGTAGTACGTGGCCCGGCCGTCCTGAATTCCGATCGTGACCTTGGCTCCTTTCGCGACCAGCTTCTGCAGCGGCGGCATCCCGATCGGCTCGGCCAAAGCCTGACGGAAGCTGGCCGCGGCGTCGGGTAGCGGCGCCACCGACGCCGGCGGACCCGGAGGGATGCGTGTGCGTTCGACGGGCAGCCGGGCGGGAATTTTGAGCGTGCCGCAGCTCACCATGAATTCCTGCGTCTGTGCCATCGGGACTTCTCCTTGGCTCGAGCCGGGGCGGGTCAATTTGTGCTGACGCGCGTACCGTTGCACGGAGCACTGCGCAATTTCAAGGATTCGCCAGTATCCAGCGTTCGCTGTTCAACCATGCGGTCGTCAGACCGTGGCGAGTCCCTCGAGGGCGGAAAAGCCGCGCGCGTTGCGCAGCCACATCTCGACCGGATGTTCGCGGATGTAGCCGTGGCCGCCGAGGACCTGGACCGCATTGTCGGTGACCTTGAGCGCCGAGGCCGCGACATAGTTGCGCGCGAGATAGCTTTCCTTGTGCGCATCCTCGCCGCGGTCGAGATGCCATGCGGCCTCCCATACCAGCAGGCGCGCCGCGTCGATCTCGATCGCCATGTCGGCCAGCATGAAGGCGACCGCCTGCTTGGTTGCGATCGGCACCCCGAAAGCCTTGCGCTCCTTGGCGTAGTCGCGCGCGTAATCAAACGCGGCGTGCGCCACGCCGACGCCCATCGCGGCCATCGCGACCCGCGACTGGCTCATCGCACGCCTGAAATCGGATCCGTCCTCACCGCCCAGGCGGGTCTCGGCCCCCACGCGACATCCCTTAAGTTCGACCGCGAAGGTCTCGAGCGCCTTCAGCCCCATGTTTTTCTCGCGTTCGCCGACGCTCAGCCCCGGCGTGTCGCGCGCGACCAGGAACCCGTCGACGCGGTCGTAGTTGGCGCTCGCCGCCCAAACCAGCAGCGTGTCGGACGCGGCCGCCAGCGCGACCATGCACTTGGCGCCGTCGAGCACGAAGCTGTGGCCGTCGCGCCGCGCCACGGTCGTCATCGCCGCCGGGTCGAAGTCCCATCGCGGCTCCATCAATGCCGCGCTCGCAGGAGCGAAACTCGGACCGGTGAAGCGCTTGAGATGGTGCTGGCGCTGTTCGTCGGTCCCCATCTCGAGCACCGGAAAGGCCAGCAGGCGCGGCGCGAGCACGTGGGTCGCGATCGCCAGGTCGCCGTAGGCGAGTTCCTCGGCGATTATCGCGCCGGTGGTCGCCAGGCGCGTGTCGCCATTGCCGCCGAGGCTCTCGGGGATCGGCCCCTGCACCAGTCCCAGTTGCCAGGCCTGGGCGACCAGTGCGGCGGGAATCTCGCCGCCCTCGTCGGCGGGCCGGGCCGCGGGCCGAATCTGCTCGCGGGCGAACGCGCCGACGGTATCGCGGATCATCTGTTGCTCTTCGCTTAAATCGAAGCTCAGCATGGTCGGTTCAAACCGGCTCCATTGGAATCGCGCCGCCCGCGCGAGAAGTCACAAGCCCGGATTGCCGGCAGGCCCGCGCGGCGGCAGCCCTGCGGGCAATATTAGCCTCGTGCGCGCCCGAACGCATACCGCCGGCAAAGGATTCTCACGACCTGCGTCCATCGGGCGCCGCCGCCGGCCTCTTTCTCGGCATCCTGCTGACGCCGCGGATTCGACCTGTCCACATGAAACTTCAAGCGCAGCCGAGCGTCTTTACATCCGGTGTGGCATGATCAGGTGTGGCATGACCAGAGCACGACTCCTGGTTCTGCTTCAGATGGGCGGGCCGAGTGCGCACCTGCTCCCACGGAGATAAGGAAAAAAAGAGAGGTAAACATCGGTGCCCGAAGAGTTAACTCCGCAAGAGCGCCTCGAAACGCGCCTCAATCGTCTTGAGCAAGAGGTTTTGAAAGAGAATCGTTGGTGGCGAGGCGGCCTGATTGCCGCGCTGGTTTTGGTCGCGCTCGCGATTTTAGTAAACGGACATCACCATCGGCGCGGGCGGATGTTCATGGCCACGATGGGAATGCCGGGATGGACGGGTGCAGGTCCTGAGGGGATGCCCGGTTACGGCCCATATCCTCCACCGCCGCATCCGGGTTTCGGTTGGGGCGGCCCGTGCGGCCCCGCATCTGGAAGCATGGGTTGGGGTCCAGGGCCGTGGGGGCCGGGCGCGTGGAGCGATCAGTCTAGACGTTGGGGTGCCCCCGGCCCTCAGGCACCTCAAGGTGCGCCGCAGCCAAATCGGTAGACCGCGTTTCGTTACAGAGGAGGGCGTGACCGACTTGTTGAGAGACGCGCGACTCGGATGAAAGTTGCGTGGCGGTTGATAGGCGCTAGCTGTCGGTTAGAATATTGTGGCTAACCAGAGCCAGGAGCGGTCGGTCCGCCTTGGGTAAATTAAAGGGCGGCGAATTGTTTCGAACGCGGCATCATTTTCTTGTCGCGGAAGGCCGATAACCAGCTATGAGCGCATCGCGAGCCGTGATTGTTGCCGAGTTTCGTGCCTCGCTCCGCGGCCGCTTTGCAGCGGCGGTTTTGGCACTGAGCGCAGGAATCGTTTTTCAAACGCCGGGCCTCGCGTCGGCCACGTTGGGCGGGCCAGCCCAATCCATAGCCGCCGATCAGCAGGCCCTTGGTGGCCAGCTTCGGACGCTCAATCAGGCGCAATCTTCGACGGGAGAACAGGCCATGCGCGAAGGAACGGCCGTGCCCTCCAATCCTGCTTACACCGTCGAGCAGATTTCGATTCCGACCGGTGCGACAGTCAATGAGTACCTCTCGCCGGACGGGACAGTTTTCGCGGTTTCATGGCGCGGGCCGCGGCCTCCCGACCTGTCCCAGCTTCTCGGCTCGTATTTTGCCGAATTCCAGACTGCGGCCGCGGCGCCGCGCGCGCAGCGCGGCCCTCTGCTCGTCCGGACCGAAAGCCTCGTGGTCGAGACCAGCGGTCACATGCGCGACCTGCGCGGCCGCGCCTATCTACCCGCTCTGCTGCCGTCGGGTGTCACGGCGGACGAAATTAAATGAAATCGCGATGGCTGACAGAAGCGTTCTGTCTCGCGGGAGTTTTGTGTGCGTGCGGTGGCGGCGGAGGCGGATCGTCCTCCCCTTCACCAAGCGTATCGTCGCCGCCGCCGGCTGCCGCAGCCAACGTCCAACCAGTGAGCGTCAATCTGGGCCCTGTAGGAAACTATGTGAACGGATTGTTCACCTCGGTGACGCTATGCATTCCAGGTACCTCCAACTGCCAGACGGTCAATGACATCCTGGTGGACACGGGCTCTTCCGGATTGCGCATTTTGGCGTCAGCCCTGACGCTCGGGCTGCCAGGCCAGACCGATGGGGCCGGCAATTCAATCGGAGAGTGCGCGCAGTTCGTCAAGTCGTTTACCTGGGGACCGGTTCAAACCGCGAACGTCCGTATGGCGGGCGAAAGCGCATCCAACGTTCCCGTGCAACTGATTGGATCGTCGAGCTTTCCCGGTCCTCCGCTTGACTGCCCGAACGGTCTTCCGCCGGCGGATACGGTTAGCGCTCTCGGTGCAAATGGGATCCTGGGGATTGGGCTTTTCGTTCAAGACTGCGGCCCCGGGTGCGCAGGCAGCGGCCCTTCCAATCCTGGCTTTTATTATTCGTGCCCGTCCTCCGGATGCGTGGTTACCACGGAAAGTCTGCAGGCCCAGGTGCAAAATCCGATTGCCAGTTTTCCCGCAGACAATAACGGCGCGCTGATTCAACTTCCGGCGGTTGGCGCGCAGGGGGCGTCAACCGCAACAGGCTCGTTGATTTTCGGAATCGGGACGCAATCCGACAATGGTTTGGGTGGCGCCCAAGTCTACACCACCGACGGTCTCGGCAACTTTACCACCACATTTCAAGGCACTCCTTATCCAGCGAGTTTTATCGACAGCGGTTCCAACGGGCTCTTTTTTCTGAGCTCCACGGTCACCGGCATCGCGCAATGCACCGGCGGCAATGCGGATTTCTATTGCCCACCAAACACGGTGAACCTGACGGCCCAGAACGTGGGACAGAATGGCACTTCTGGAACGGTGGCATTCAGCATCGCCAATGCCCAAAAGCTCTTTGCGACGGGCAACGCTGCCTATAGCCAACTTGGCGGCCCCAATCCGGGTACTTTCGATTGGGGAGCACCGTTTTTCTTTGGGCGCAACGTGTTCGTTGCGATCGACGGCGCCCAGACGCCTGCCGGCGCCGGACCTTATTGGGCTTACTGAGAAAGCGAAACCGGCGCCACGCCGCAGACGGAGCGGCCGGCAATGGCTACGTCAATCAACCGCCGCCGTCCTCTTCTTTCTCGCCTGCCTGCTCGCGCCGCAGACGCTCGCGTTCGCGCGCCCGGCGGTACGTCGTCGGAGGCTCCTCCACCTTGGTCGGCGGCGGTACGGGTTTACGCACCTTGCTCGACGGCGACTTGCGCTTGCGCCGGATCGGCTTGCGCGGCGGCATGCTCAGGAAACCTAATCCACAAATTCGAGCAAAGCCAACGCGGAAGACCGAATAGCGCTGGCGTGCGTTAGCGGCAGTTGCGGGCGGCGCGGTAGCCGGCCTGTTCGGCCGCTTGTGCGTTGAAGAACTGCACGCGATTGGCGGCCGAGATCTTGCTGAAGCCAGGGCATCCGGACCATTCGTAGATTCGGGTGCGGCGATTGCCGACAATTGGTCCGCTCGGTGCGAATGGTGCCGCGGCGCCATCCATCGCCACCGAGTTCTGCGATCCCGAATTTTGCGCCATCGAATTCTGCCCGCTCCCCATGCTGGAGCCGGCGCGAAGCGGCCGCGACGCGCTCGCGCGGCTTCTCCAGTGCTGCGTGTATTGCGCGGCCAGCGCGGGATCGTGAATCACCAGCAGGTTCTCGACGTTCCGATGCTCGGCGGAATAGGTGTAGTTGAAGCTGCCGGTGACGACCGCTTCGCCGTCGATGATCATGACCTTGTCGTGCATCAAGCCGGGCGGCTTGTCGACCAGCACGGGAATTCCGGCCTCGCCAAGATGTTCTATGGCGAAGGCGTCGTCGTGGTTGCGGCGGTCGGTGAGCTGTCGGTAATCGACAATCGCGCGCACGTCGACGCCGCGCCGATGCGCCTCGATGAGCGCGGTTACCAGGGGGCCGGGCGTAATCTCATACGCCTGGACCAGGATTGACGTGTGCGCGGCGCTTACCGCGGCCTCGATAGCTCTGACGGGATCGCATCCGCCGGGCAACGGCGGCGAGAAGCAGACTTCAATCTGCGCCGCCGCTGCGCCAGGGAGTCGCGCGGTAACGGCGACCATTGCCAGTGCGGCCACCAACGCCGCGAGCCCGGCCGCGTTGCGCTTTGGCCCCTTTGGCAGTGCGCGCAGTCCGCGGTTTCGGGAACTCCCGCGCATCGTCATCAGGAACCGCGCTTGCGCCGATGTATCCGTTCGTCCTGGCGCGCCATCCCCTCGATCCGCGAGCCCTCGAGATGCGACACCAGCGCCGCGCCGAGCTCCATCTCGAGCGAGGCGTCGAAATCCATGTCCATCGCGCGATAGACGCCTTCGCGCGTGAGCGCCAGTTCGGCCGGATAGTGCGCGGCGATCTTCTCGGCCAGCGCGCGCACCGCGGCCTCGAGCTCGTCCGCCGGCACCACGCGGTTCACGAGCCCGATTCGCATAGCCTCGGCGGCGTCGATCAGTTCCGCGGTATACAGCAGCTCGAAGGCGCGGCCCGCGCCGACCAGGCGGGTGAGATTATACAACCCGCCCATCGTTACCGTCGCGCCGACCTTCACCTCGGTGAAGCCGAGCTTGGTGCCTTCGGCTGCGACACGCAGGTCGGCGAGCATCGCGACCTCGCATCCGCCGCCCACCGCGTAGCCGTGCACTTGCGCGATCAGCGGTTTGCCGACGCGGCGCAAACGCCGCGCGATCTCCTGCTCCGGCCCGATATGCGTGCGCCAGTGTTCCATCAACTCCTGGCGGCGCGGGATCTCCTTGAGGTCGGCCCCGGCGCAGAACGCGCGGCCGGCGCCGCGAATCACCACCACGCGCGTCGCGCCGTCTTCGCGCGCCGTTTGCGCCGCGGCGGCCAGCGCATGAATCCACGCGTCGTTCATCGCGTTGAGCACGTGCGGCCGGTTGAGCGTGATGTATCCGATAAGTCCGCTGCGTTCGTAAAGCACCGGGGGTTCCATCGTGCGCACCTCCTAATCTCAACGCCGCCAGGAAGCTGCCAAAAGCCGGCCGGCGAAATAGCCTGTCGACGCGCCGCCCGCCGGCGCGGATGCGCGCGAGGGTCAATGACCCATCTCGATCAGTGCCCCATTTTGAGCAGGTCGTCCTGGGCCCAGCCTTCCTTCAACGGCACCATGAAGTACGGCGTCAGCGCCATCTTCTTGAACTTCCACTGGCCGTTGTGGCGCACATACTCGTCGTCGTAGCGCGCCGCGACCACGTAGCTTTCGCCCTTGTAGACCGGCTTGGCCTCCAAGTAGGAGAAGCCGCTTGCGTGGTCGCCGTGAATTTCGACCACGTGGTTGTGGATGAACTGGCGCACGCGCGAAAGCCGCGGCGTCTTGCTCTTGCCGGCGCTGTCGGGCTTGGTCAACAGCCCGCCGAAGAAGCGGTTGATCTCGTCGTGGCCGTGGGCGTTGCCGAGATGGCCGAAGAGCAGGTCGCCGTCCGCGGTGAAGAGGCCCGCGATCTCGGTGAACTTCGCCTCGTTGATATATTCGTGGTAGCGGAAGCGCAGGTCGCGAATCGCCTCGATGTCGACAAGCTCCTGGACCTTGGACTCAAGGGCGGCGACGCGGGCCTCGAGGTCGGCGGGCATATGAATAGTCCTCCTCGATAGTTTTGCTTGCGGTCGATAGTTCGCTGGTGCCGGCTTCGAGGGTTGTGTAACACGGCTTGGCTCCGGCCACAAAGCGGCGGGAGAGGGCGATCGCGCACGGCTTCACATGGCGGGCGGCGGCTGATATTGATTCGGGGTTGCGCGCGGCGAAACGACCGGCCCACGGACTCGTGCCGCGCTGGGCCTAAGCTTTGCGCGCGCGCCGATAGCGGATATATAAGTCAGCCTTACGGAGGATCCTCAAGGAGGATAAGGGCGTCGGCCCTTACGGCAAAGTGTGATCAAGCGTAGAAAAATAGCCTTCATCGGTGCCGGCAACGTCGGCGCCACCTGTGCCCACCTGTGCTTTTTGCGCGGGCTGGGCGATATCGCGCTGTTCGACATCATCGACGGCCTGCCCCAGGGCAAAGCGCTCGACATGCTCGAGTCCGCGCCGGTGCTGGGCGCCGACGTGGACGTCAGCGGCTCGACCGACATGAAGATCATCGAGGGCGCCGATTGCTGCGTGGTGACCTCGGGATCGCCGCGCAAGCCCGGGATGAGCCGCGACGATCTGCTGAAGATCAACGCCGGCGTGATGAACCAGGTCGGCGCCGCGATCAAACAGCACGCGCCCGACGCGTTCGTGATCGTGGTGACCAATCCGCTCGACGCGATGGTGACGCAGATTAAGCGCGTCACCGGCTTTCCCAAGCATCGCGTCGCCGGGCAGGCCGGCATCCTCGACTCGGCGCGCTACCGCACCTTCCTCGCGGCCGAACTCAAGGTATCGGTCGAGAGCGTTTCCGCGATGGTGTTGGGCGGACACGGCGACGACATGGTGCCGGTGCGCAGCTACACCAACGTGGGCGGCGTGCCGATCGAACGCATGATCGCACCTAAGCGCCTCGACGAGATCGAAAAGCGCACCCGCAACGGCGGCGGCGAGATCGTCGAGCTGATGAAGACCTCGTCATACTACGCCGCGGGCGCGGCGGTTTACCGGATGGTCGAGGCCCACATCCTCGACCGCAAGGAAGTGCTGCCGTGCGCGGTCTACCTCGAGGGCGAGTACGGCGTGCGCGGCCTCTACGCGGGCGTACCGGCGGTGATCGGGGCAGGCGGCGTCGAGCGGGTGATCGAAATCCAACTCACGGCGGCTGAGAAGACCGCTTTCGACAGCTCCGTCTCGCACGTGCGCGAACTGGTCGAAGCGATGGACAAGGCGGTAGCCGGCTAGCAGGCTTTTGATAAATGCGGGGAGAAAGATCCATCGCTTCGCGGAGATCCATCGCTTCGCGGAGATCCATCGCTTCGCGGAGATCCATCGCTTCGCGGAGATCCTCCGCTGACGCTCAGGATGACAGCAGGGGAGCCTTTTTTGCTGTCATCCTGAACCAAGGCTGCCGAAGTGAAGGATCGACGCGGAGCGACTTTTTAATCAATGCCCTGTCAGAGTGCCATCGGCGTGCCCGGCGGACGCTCGCTACGCGCCGGACGCAAGGTTAGTGAAGCATGAATATCCATGAGTTCCAGGCCAAACAGGTGCTCGGCCGCTTCGGCGTGCCGGTGCCCAAGGGGCAACCGGCCTCCTCGACTGACGAGGCCGCCGCGGCATTCACCGCGCTCGGTCAGCCCAAGGCGGTTATAAAGGCACAGATCCACGCCGGCGGGCGCGGCAAGGCCGGCGGCGTGAAGCTGATAAGCTCGGCGGAGGAGGCGCGCGAGTTCGCCGCCCGGCTGCTCGGCAAACCGCTGGTGACGCATCAGACGGGCCCCGAGGGGCGCGTGGTGCGCCGCGTGTACGTCGAGGAAGCGAGCCAGGTCGCGCGCGAGCTGTACCTCGGGATGGTGGTCGATCGCAAGGCGGCGGCGGTCGCGGTGATCGCGAGCACCGAGGGCGGGATGGAGATCGAAGAGGTTGCCGCCAAAACGCCGGAGAAGATCATCACCGACCCGATCGATCCGCTGCTCGGGATGGCGCCGTTCCAGGCGCGCCGGATCGCGTTCGCGCTGGGGCTGAAGGACAAGCAGGTGGGCCAGTTCGCCTCCCTGCTCGGCGCGCTCTACCGCGCGTTTGTCGAGACCGACGCCTCGCTGATCGAGATCAATCCGCTGGTGGTGACGGCCGACGGGCGCGTGATTTGCCTGGACGCCAAGATTTCCTTCGACGACAACGGGCTCTTCCGCCATCCGGACATCCGCGAGCTGCGCGACTCCAACGAAGAGGATCCGGCCGAGACCGAGGCCGCGAAGTACGATCTGAGTTACGTCCATCTGGACGGCAACATCGGATGCATGGTCAACGGCGCGGGCCTGGCGATGGCGACGATGGACATCGTGAAGTACTACGGCGCCGAGCCGGCCAACTTTCTCGACGTCGGCGGCGGCGCCAACGCGAAGAAAATCGCGGCCGCCTTCCGTATCCTGCTTTCCGACTCGCGCGTCAAGGCGGTGCTGATCAACGTCTTCGGCGGCATCATGCAGTGCGACGTGCTGGCGCGCGGCGTGGTCGACGCGGCGCGCGAGGTCAAGCTCAGCATCCCGCTGGTGGTCCGCATGGAAGGGACCAACGTCAAAGAGGGCAAGCAGATCCTCGCCGAGTCGGGCATCAAGGTGATCGCCGCCAACGACATGGCCGACGCCGCGCGCCGCGTGGTCGAGTCGATCGGCAAATAGGACATTGATTCGATGAGCATCCTGGTAAACAAGAACACCCGAGTCCTCACCCAGGGCATTACCGGCGCCACCGGCCAGTTCCACACCCGCGCGTGCCGGGACTACGGCACGCAGATGGTCGGCGGCGTGGTGCCGGGCAAGGGCGGCACCGACTTCGAGGGCATCCCGATTTTCGACACCGTCGAGCAGGCGCGCAAAGCGACCGGCGCCAACGCGACCGTGATCTACGTTCCGCCGCCGTTCGCCGCCGACGCGATCCTCGAAGCCGTGGCCGCCGGGATGGAACTCGTCATCTGCATCACCGAGGGCATCCCGGTGCTCGACATGGTGAAGGTCAAGCACTATTTGAAGGACAGCAAGTCGCGCCTGATCGGCCCCAACTGTCCCGGCGTGATTACCCCCGGCGAGTGCAAAATCGGCATCATGCCGGGTTACATCCACAAACCCGGACGGGTCGGCGTGATCTCGCGCTCCGGCACGCTGACCTACGAGGCGGTGCATCAGTTGACCCAACTCGGGATCGGGCAATCGACCTGCGTCGGAATCGGCGGCGACCCGATAATCGGCACCAATCAAATCGACGCGCTGGAACTGTTCAACAAGGACTCCGGCACCGACGCGGTGATTTTCATCGGCGAGATCGGCGGCACCGCCGAGGAAGAGGCGGCGGCGTACATCAAGCAGAACTTCAAGAAGCCGGTGGTCGCATTCATCGCCGGGCAAACCGCTCCCAAGGGGCGGCGGATGGGACACGCGGGAGCGATCATCTCGGGCGGACACGGCGGAGCGGCCGACAAGATCGCGGCGCTCAAGGCCGCCGGCATCGGCGTCGCGATGAGTCCGGCGGAGTTGGGCGTGACCATGAAAACCGCGCTCGACGGGCGCAAGAATTGAAAGCGGCGCAGGACGCGCGGCACAATCAGGGCGGCAAGTAGCGGATGGCGATCGAACGGACATTGGCAATCATCAAGCCCGACGCGGTCGGGCGCGGGCTTTCCGGCGACATCATCAAACGCATCGAGGGCGCGGGGCTGAAGCTTCGCGCGATGCGCCTGATGCGTCTGGGACACGGGCAGGCCGAGGCGTTTTACGAGGTGCACAAGGCGCGCCCGTTCTACGGATCGCTGTGCGAGTACATGTCGTCGGGGCCGGTGGTGGTGATGGCGCTGGAGGCCGACGGCGCGATCGCGAAGTGGCGCGACCTGATGGGCGCGACGGATCCGGCCAAGGCGGCGCCGGGCACGATTCGCAGGGAGTTCGGGATGGACGTCGAAAAGAACGCGACGCACGGTTCCGACGCGCCCGAGACCGCGGCGCACGAAGTCGCGTTCTTCTTCAGCCGCCTCGACATCGTTTCTTAGATTCTGGAATTTCCAGCCGCGCGCTCGAAGCGAGCACGCCGGAATCGACCCTCACCCGCCGGCCGCAACGGCCGCCGACCTCTCCCAAGACACGGGAGAGGCATGTAGGAAGCAGATTCTCGTCAGACCTCGCGAGGATTACCGGCCCCTCTCCGAACAGCCGAGCTTTTGGTTTAGACTCGAAGTCCGTGAGCGAGCAGATACATCCGCCAATACATACCGCCGACGCGACGACGGCCCAGGCGCTGACCCGCGACGTGCGCGAGTTGGTCCTTGCTGAGCTGGAGCAGTTCGCGGTCGCGGCGGACGAGCGTGCCTTTCGCGCGCGCCAGGTGATGGGCTGGCTGTGGCAGCGCGGCGCGGATTCTTTCGACGCGATGTCCGACCTAGGCGCCGAGTTCCGAACACATTTAAACAATCACTTTAAGATTAGCCCGGCGCCCGCCGCCACCGTCGCGAGATCGTCCGACGGCACCCGCAAGCTGCTGGTCGCGCTCGGCGACGGCGAAGCGATCGAGAGCGTGATCATCCCGGCCGCCGCGCGCGTCACGCTGTGTCTGTCGAGCCAGGCCGGATGTGCGATGGCGTGCGAGTTCTGCGCCACCGCGCTGATGGGACTCCATCGCAACCTGACCGCCGCCGAAATCGTCGGCCAAATCGCCGCCGCGCGGCGCGAACTCGAGCCCGGCGAGCAGCTCACCAATTACGTTTTCATGGGGATGGGCGAGCCGCTGGCCAACTACCTCCGTCTCGCGCGCGCTCTCTCGATCATGACCTCGGCCTGGGGGATGGGGATTTCGCCGCGGCGCATTACCGTTTCGACCGTGGGGCTGGTGCCCGCGATGGAGCGGCTGCTGGCGGAGTTTCCGTCGGTCAACCTGGCGGTCTCACTGCATGCGACGACGGATGAACTGCGCGATCGGCTGGCGCCGATCAACAAGCGCTATCCGCTCAAGCGCCTTATCGACGCGTGCCGCGGCTTGCCGATCAAGCGGCGCGACCGCGTAACTTTCGAGTACGTGATGCTGGCCGGGATCAACGACTCGCCCGCCGACGCGCGCCGGCTGGTACGGCTGCTCGGCCAGCTCAAGGCCAAGGTGAACCTCATCATCTTCAATCCGTTTCCAGGTGCGCCGTTTGCGCCGTCCGGGCGCGCCGCGGTCGAGGGCTTTCAAGCGATCCTTCGGCAGGGTAACTTGACCGCTACCATCCGCGAGAGCCGGGGGCGGGATATCGCGGCCGCGTGCGGACAGTTGTACGCCGAGCGGCAATCCGGCTGAAGGAGCAGGGAGCGCTAGCAAATGAGCAGGACGGTGCTGGGAGTGATCGGTGGGAGCGGCTTCTACCAGATGAAAGGGCTAACCGCGGTCGAGCAGGTCGAGCTAACGACGCCGTTCGGCCGCCCCTCCGACCCGTTCTTTCGCGGCAAGCTCGGCGAGTGCGACGTGGTCTTCCTTTCGCGCCACGGCCGCGGCCATCGCCTGATGCCCACCGAGCTGAATTTCCGCGCCAACCTCTACGGCATGAAACAGCTCGGCGTCGATCACCTGGTCTCGGTCAGCACCGCGGGCAGCATGAAGGAGGAACTGCGGCCGGGCGACCTGGTGGTGCCCGACCAGTTCATCGACCATACCTTCAAGCGGGCGGCGACGTTTTTCGGCGACGGGATCGTCGCCCATGTCTCGCTCGCCGACCCGGTATGCGCGGCGCTCGCGCGGCAGCTTGCCGAATCCGCTCGCGAAGGCGGCACCCCGGTTCATCATGGCGGCGTGTATCTCTGCATCGAGGGGCCGCAGTTTTCCACCCGCGCCGAGTCCAATCTCTACCGCCGCTGGGGCGCCGACGTTATCAGCATGACGGCGATGCAGGAGGCGCGGCTCGCGCGCGAGGCCGAGATGTGTTACGCGGCGCTGGTGCTGGTGACCGATTACGATTGCTGGCACGAAAGCGTGGCGGCGGTGGATATCGGCGAGATTCTGCGCGTGATGCGGCTCAACGTCGAGCATGCGCAGAGCGCCGTGGCGACTCTGGCGCGGCGGATCGCGGCGCGGGTTCGCGATTGCGCATGCCCGCACGCGCTGCGCAATGCGATCATCACCGACCGCTCGGTGATCCCGCCCAAAGTGGCGGCCGACCTGCGGCCGATTATCGGCAAATATTTGCAGTGAAGCAGTGAAACAAAATCGCACTTTTTTCGTACTGGAGAGGAGCGCAATGAGGCAGATCCCGGCGGATTTTAACGAATGAGCATCGTAGTGGTCGGTTCGGTCGCCTACGACACGATCGAAACCCAGCAGGGCAGAGCCGACGACGTGCTGGGCGGCTCGACCAGCTATTTCGCGCTGGCGGCGCGTTTTTTTTCGCCGGTCAGCATCGTCGGCGCGGTGGGCTCCGACTTCCGCGCCGACGATATGCGCCTGTTCACCGAGCGTAACGTCGACGTGCGCGGGCTGGAGCGGCGCGAGGGCCTCACGATGCGCTGGCACGGGCGCTATCACGAGGACATGAACAAGCGCGACACGCTGGGACTGGCGCTCAACGTGTTCTCGGACTTTGCTCCCGAGTTGCTGCCCGACCAGCGCCGCGCCGACTATGTTTTCTTGGGCAATATCGCGCCCGAACTGCAAAGCCGCGTGCTCTCGCAGGTGCAGAGCCCCAAGGTGGTTGCCGCCGACACCATGAACCACTGGATCGAGAACGAGCGCCCGGCGCTGATGCGCCTGCTGGCCGGCGTCAACATCCTGACCCTGAACGACGAGGAGGCGCGGATGCTGAGCGGCGAGCACAACCTGGTGCGCGCCGGCCGCGCGATTCTCAAGATGGGGCCCGACACGGTGCTGGTGAAGCGGGGCGAATACGGCGTGCTCCAGTTCAGCTCGGGCGCGATGTTCGCGGTGCCGGCCTACCCGCTGGAGGAGGTGATCGACCCCAGCGGCGCGGGCGACACGTTCGCCGGCGGTTTCATGGGCTTCCTCGCGCGCCATGGCCGCTTGGATGAGCCGATCCTGCGCACGGCCGTGGTCTACGGCAGCGTGCTGGCCTCGTTCGTGGTCGAGCGCTTTTCGCTGGAGCGGCTGGTGACGCTGACCTGGGAGGAAATCGACCAGCGCTACCGCGCCTTCATCGAGCTGACCGACTCGCAGTACACGCGATGGAACTCTCGATAGTTGTTCCGCTCTACAACGAGCGGGATAACCTGGCGCCGCTGCACGAGGAACTCGCGCGCGTGCTCGGCGCGGCCGCCGCGTCGTACGAGATGTTGTTTATCGACGACGGCTCGACCGACGGCAGCGTCGACGTCCTGCGCACGATCAAGGCTGGCGACGCGCACGTCCGGGTATTCCGGCTGGCGCGCAACTCAGGACAAACCGCGGCGCTCGCCTGCGGACTGCATCAGGCCACCGGCGACATGGTGGTCGCAATCGACGGCGACGGCGAGAACGACCCCGCCGACATCCCGCGCCTGCTGGCCAAACTCGCCGAGGGCTACGACCTGGTGAGCGGATGGCGCACCGAGCGATGGACCGGCGCGCGGCTTAGCCGCCGCCTGCCGTCGGTCGCCGCCAACCGGCTGATCTCGTGGATGACCGGGGTGCGGCTGCACGACTACGGCTGCACGCTCAAGGCCTACCGGCGCGACCTCGCGCAGCGCCTGATGCTCTACGGCGAGATGCATCGCTTCGTTCCCGCGATCGCGGCCGAGCAGGGCGCGCGTATTGCCGAGGTCGAGGTGAGTTTCCGCCCACGGCGCAGCGGTAGCTCGAAGTACGGTCCGGGGCGCGTAGTTCGCACTTTTCTGGACCTTCTGACGGTCAAATTTCTCTCGGGTTACTCGACCCGGCCGATCCAGGTTTTCGGTGCGATCGGGCTGGTGGTGGGTCTGATCGGCGCGATGTGGACAGCTATACTGGTGTTCGAGAAGATCGTGCTCGGGCGCGCTCTGCGCGATCGGCCGGCGCTATTGCTGGCGATTCTGCTGGTGATCGTGGGCGTCCAGTTCATCAGTATCGGGCTTTTGGGTGAGATGCTGACGCGTACCTATCACGAATCGCAGGACAAGCCGGTCTACGTGATCAAAGAACAATTCTGAGTTCAGGGTGGTCTGAGTCCGAGGTTTTGCCGAGTCCGAGGCTTTGAAAGATAGATGAATATCGCAGTCGTGGGCACTGGCTACGTGGGGCTGGTGAGCGGAACCTGCTTTGCCGAGAGCGGCAACGAGGTCATCTGCGTGGATATCGACGCCGCGCGTGTCGAGCAGCTCAAGGCCGGGAACGTCCCGATCTATGAGCCCGGCCTCGAAGAACTGGTGCGGCGTAACATGAAGGAAGGCCGGCTGAGCTTCACCACCGAGCTTACGGAGGCGGTCAGCTCCGCGATGGTGTCGTTTATCGCGGTCGGCACCCCGATGAGCAAAAGCGGCGCGGCCGACCTGAGCGGCGTGTTACGCGCGGCCGAGGAGATCGCCAAGGCGGTCATCGGCTACCATATTATCGCGATCAAGAGCACCGTGCCGGTCGGCACCAACGATCGCGTGCGCGAAATCGTGGCCAAGGCCGCGAGCCATCGCGTCGACGTGTGCTCGTGTCCGGAGTTCCTCAAGGAGGGCTCGGCGATCGAGGATTTCATGCGGCCCGACCGGGTGGTAATCGGCTCGGCCAGCGAGCAGGCGACCGCGATCCTGCACGAATTGCACGCCGCCTTTCTGCGCACCGACAATCCGGTGATCGTCATGGGTCCGCGCTCGGCCGAGCTGACCAAGTACGCCTCCAACGCAATGCTGGCGATGCGAATTTCGTTCATCAACGAGATGGCGAACCTATGCGAGGCGGTGGGTGCGGAGATAAGCGACGTGCGGCGCGGGATGGGCTCGGATAAGCGCATCGGCTCGCAGTTCCTCTTTCCCGGCGCCGGCTATGGCGGCTCGTGCTTTCCCAAGGACGTGCAGGCGCTGGTCCATAGCGCCGCCGAACACAGCCTCGACTTCGCGCTGTTGCGCGCGACCGACGAGGTCAACGTGCGCCAGAAACGGATCATCGCCGAGCGCGTCAAGCAGCACTACGGCGCCGACCTTCACGGCCGCAGCTTCGCGGTCTGGGGGCTGGCCTTCAAGCCGCGTACCGACGACATGCGCGAGGCGCCGTCGCTCACGGTGATCGAGGAACTGCTGGCGGCGGGCGCCAGCGTGCGGGCGCACGATCCAGAGGCGCTCGACAGCGCGCGCCGCGCCTTCGGCGAGCGCATCACTTATCACGAGAACAACTACGAAACATTGGCCGCCGCCGACGCGCTAATCATCCTCACCGAGTGGCCCGAGTTTCGCCATCCGAACTTCCAGCGCATCCGCACGATGCTTAAATCTCCGGTGATCTTCGATGGACGCAATCTCTACGACCCGGCCCTGATGAAGGCGCTCGAGTTTCGTTACTACTCCATTGGCCGGCGGCCAATATAGCCACGCGCGAGGAGCTTGATGAGAATACTGGTCAGCGGCGGAGCCGGCTTTATCGGCTCCCATACGATTGACGCGCTGGCGGCGCGGGGCGGGCATGAACTCGCCGTCATCGACGATCTCTCGGCCGGCAAGCGCGAGCAGATCAACCCACGCGCGCGCTTTCATCAAATCGATCTCCGCGACGCTCCCGCCGTGCGCGGCGTGATCGAGCGCGAGCGGCCCGAGGTCCTGGTGCATCTGGCGGCGCAGATGGACGTGCGGCGCTCGGTCGCCGATCCGGCCTTCGACGCGCAGGTCAACCTGGTCGGGTTCCTCAACCTGATGGAAGCCGGGCGCGAGCACGGGCTGCGCCGCGTGGTCTTTTCCTCCACCGGCGGCGCCATCTATGGCGAGCAGGAGTGTTTTCCCTGCGACGAGGAGCATCCGCGCCATCCGGTCAGCCCTTATGGCGTGGCCAAGCTGGCGACCGAAAAATACCTGTTCTTTTACCACGCGCAATACGGAATCGATTACGTCGCGCTGCGCTATGCCAACGTCTATGGTCCGCGTCAGGACCCGCATGGCGAGGCCGGCGTGGTCGCGATTTTCTGCGGGCGGATTCTCGAGGGCCGTCCCGTGACGATCTATGGCGACGGCGGGCAGACTCGCGACTACGTCTTTGTCGCGGACGTGGTGCGGGCCAACGTGGCCGCACTCGAAGCCACCGTGTCAGGCGCTTTCAACATCGGGACCGGGGTCGAGACCAGCGTCAACCAACTCTACGAGACCCTGGCCCGCACCGCGGGCACCAGCCGGGCGGCCGAGTTCGGTCCTGCGCGCGCGGGCGAGCAGCGGCGCTCGGTCATCCTGCCCGAGCGGGCGGCCAGGGAGCTGGGATGGCGCCCGCAGGTGGAATTGGCGGATGGGCTGGCGCAGACGCTGCGCTTCTTTCGCGACCGCGCGGCACGCTAGCCGAATGGTGCTATGCTGGGTGATGGCCCGGCCGCCGTTACGGCGGCCGTGTCTTTGTGCGTATCCGCAAATGATCGATTCCGCGCCGGCTGATGACTGACCCCACGCTCATTCGTAATTTCTCGATCATCGCGCACATCGACCATGGCAAGTCGACGCTCGCCGATCGGCTGCTGGAGCGCACGGGCGCGCTCAGCAAGCGCGAGTTGAAAGAGCAGTTTCTCGACTCGATGGATCTCGAGCGCGAACGCGGGATCACGATCAAGGCTCGCTCGGTGCGGCTCAACTACACGGCGCGCGACGGCAAGACCTACGTGCTCAACCTGATCGACACGCCGGGCCACGTCGACTTCGCCTACGAGGTCTCGCGCAGCCTGGCGGCTTGCGAAGGCGCGCTGCTGGTGGTCGACGCCAGCCAAGGGGTTGAGGCGCAGACCCTGGCCAACGTCTACATGGCGCTGGATCACGGGTTGGAAATCGTGCCGGTGATCAACAAGATCGATCTGCCCGGTGCGGACGTCGATCGCACCCGCGCCGAAATCGAGGAAATAATCGGGCTCGACGCGAGTGGCGCGATCCTGACCAGCGCCAAGGAAGGCGTCGGTATCGAAGAAGTGCTCGAGGCGGTGGTCCAACGGATGCCGCCACCCCGCATCACGCCCGGCGCGGCCACTCGCGCGCTCATCTTCGACAGTTGGTACGACGTCTACCAGGGCGCAATTGGCTTGGTGCGCGTGTTCGACGGCGAACTGCGGCGCGGGATGCAAATCCATCTGATGGGCACCGGCAAGACGGGCGAAGTGATGCGGCTCGGCCACTTCACGCCGTTCGAGGCCGAGGTCGAAGCGCTGGGGCCGGGCGAAGTCGGGATGGTCGCGGCCAACGTCAAGACCGTGGCCGACATGCGCGTGGGCGATACCATCACCAGCGCCGAGCGTCCGGCCGCCGAAGCGCTGGCGGGCTTCAAGGAACTCAAGCCGATGGTGTTCGCGGGGCTTTATCCGACCGAGTCCAACCAGTACGGCGCGCTGCGCGAGGCGATCGACAAGCTGCGGCTCAACGATGCCAGCCTGATCTTCGAGCCCGAGAGCTCGCAGGCACTGGGCTTCGGTTTTCGCGCGGGGTTCCTTGGCCTGTTGCACATGGAGATCGCGCAGGAGCGGCTGGAGCGCGAGTTCGGGCTCAACCTGGTCATCACGGCGCCAACCGTGGCCTACCGCGTGCGCAAGCACGACGGCGATGTCCTGATGGTGGACAATCCCTCGCGGCTGCCCGACGAGGGGGCGATCGAGGCGATCGAGGAGCCGTTCATTCTCGCTTCGATCCACGTGCCGCAGGAATACCTGGGCGCGGTGATGAGCCTGTGCGAGGAGCGGCGCGGCGTGCAGCGCGACCTGCGGTTTGCCGGACGCGGCCGCGCGATTCTGCACTACGAGATGCCGCTGGCCGAGGTGGTCTTCGATTTTTACGATCGTTTGAAATCGGTCAGCCGCGGCTATGCCTCGCTGGATTATGAGTTTCTGGACTTCCGGCCGGGGTCTCTGGTTAAATTGGACCTCCGGATTAACGGCGACGTGCTCGACGCGCTCTCGGTGATCGTGCATCGTGACCGGGCCTATGAGCGTGGGCGGGTGCTGTGCGAGAAAATGCGCGAGCACATCCCGCGGCAGATGTTCGACGTGGCTATCCAGGCCTCGATCGGAGCCAAGATTATCGCGCGCGAGAGCGTCAAGGCGCTGCGCAAGAACGTGACCGCCAAGTGCTACGGCGGCGATATTACGCGCAAGCGCAAGCTGTTGGAAAAACAGAAAGAGGGCAAAAAGCGGATGAAGCAGGTCGGCAAGGTCGAAATTCCGCAGGAGGCCTTCCTGGCCCTGCTCAAAGTCGGCGAGTAAGGCTGCGGCGTGGCTTCCCCCGTCAGAAACCTTCGCAAGGCCGGCCCCGGCGAGACTCCGCCGCCGCGCCCGGCCGAGACCGTCGAGGCGCACGGCTCCGAGCTCCGCGAATGGACCGAGGCGATCTTCATCGCCTTCATCCTCGCGATCGTTTTGCGCACCTTTCTCATCCAGGCCTACAAGATACCCTCGGGCTCGATGGAGCCGACGCTGGCGATCGGCGACCATATCATGGTCAACAAGATCCGCTACGGATTGCGGATGCCGGACTCGCTCTTCGGCCTCACCCCGCTCGCCGGTGAGATTCCGTACGGCCACTACCTGGTCCACTTTGCCCCGGTCCATCGCGGCGACGTGGTGGTGTTCGTGTTTCCGCTCGATTCGACCAAGGACTTCATCAAGCGTGTCGTCGGAATTGCCGGCGACACGATACAGGTGAAAAACGGCCAGGTTTTCCTCAACGGCGCGCCGATTCCCGACCCGCACGCGCACTTCGAGATCGCGCCGGGGGAGCGCTCGCAATACTCGCCGCGGGACAACTACGGTCCGGCCACGGTGCCGGCCGGTCAGTTCTTCATGATGGGTGACAACCGCGACCGCAGCTACGACAGCCGCTTCTGGGGATTCGTGAAGCTGGACCAGGTCGAAGGCCGCGCCATGTTCATATATTGGTCGTGGGGGGCTGACAGCCAATCGTTCCTGGGCATACGCTGGAGCAGATTTGGCATGGCGATCAGATAGCGCGGAGGAGGGGGCCAGTGTCGGATGAAGCCATTGATCGGGTAGGGGCGCTGCTCGAACAGCTAGGTGTGCGTTTCGAGCTGGTGCTGGAGGCTGTCTCCGGATTCGGCGGACGGTTGGACGCCCTGCGCGAGGAAATCTTCGGACAGTTCACCGAGGTGGGGCGGCAAATTCGCTTCCTCTCGGAGCAGATCGCCGAGAACCGTGACGCTATCGCGGGCGTGCGCTCCGACCTCGGCGCCGAAATTGTGCGCCTGGGCGAAACGCTTGGCGCGACCCGGGTCGATTTTCGCGAACAGTCGAGTGCGCTCAGGCTGGCGCTGCAAAACGAGATGGGCGTACGCGCAGCGCAGGCGCGCGATCAGCTCTCCGAGGAAGTTTCGCGCCGCGCCGAAGCGGTCCGCGTACAGCTCGGCCAGGAAATCGACGCGCTGCGCGAGAGCCTGCGCTCCGACGGGCCGCGCCGCGTCCCGGCGGCCACGCGCGAGGGCGTCGATCGCGCAATCGGCGAGGCCACCGCTCAGCTCAAGGCCGACGTCGTCAGTGCCGCCGAGTCGGTCACCAAGAAACTCTCGGCCGAGCTCAAGCAGACCAACAAGGCGGTCGCGGATCTGGCGCGCAAGTTCGAGCGCTTCGACGACCGGATAACGATCCAGAGCCGCGACCAGGAACAGCGCGTGCGCAAGCTCGAACGCGGGCGCAAGGCCAGTTAGACGCGCCGTGCGCGCCCGGATTTGCGCTGGCGCTCGCGCCCGCGCGTGACATTTATTAACAGGCGCGCGGTTATCAACAGGCGGCCGTTATAAGCAACGACGGTCGCGCCAAGGTGCATCGGTTACGCGACGCGGCTTGACCGGCCCATCACCGCCGGTAAAAATAACTCAGCCTTTAACCCGCCACAGAGAGGGCGGAAAGGGTAAGACGATGGAAGTGTATAGGTCAGGACCCGGCTGCGCGCGCAGGCGGGTCTTTTTTTACGCCGCCTCGCTGCGAACGCCGCGATGAGCGCGCCGAACAACTTCAAGCCGGCGCAGGCGCTCGACGCGGCCGCGATAGCGCGTGCGGTCAAGCGGATCGCGCACGAGATCCTCGAGCGCAATAACGGCACCGCCAATATCGTCCTGGTCGGTATCGTGCGCCGCGGTGCCCGCCTTGCCGAACGGCTGGCCGAAGCGATGGCCGAAGGCGGCAAGCGCGCGGCGCCGGTCGGCACGCTGGACATTTCCTCTTACCGCGACGACGGGCGTGGCGCGCCGGGCGACCCCCGCTTGCTTGGCCGCGACATCCCGTTCGCGCTCGATCGCGCACGCGTGGTGCTGGTGGACGACGTGCTTTACACCGGGCGCACCGTGCGTGCGGCGCTCGACGCGCTCGCAGACCTCGGCCATCCGGAATCGATCCAGCTCGCGGTGCTGGTGGACCGCGGCGAGCGCGAACTGCCGATCCGCGCCGACTACGTCGGCCGCAATATCGAGGCGCCGCCCGACCAGCGGGTTTACGTGCGCCTGGCCGAAGTCGACGGCGTCGACGAAGTCGTAATCGGCGGCGCCAAGAAAGGAGCGCAGGGCTGAGCGCGATGGCACGGCTGGGAAAAAACGACGTCGTCTCGATCGAAGACCTGACGACCGCCGATATCGAGCGGATTTTCGAGCTCGCCGACTCGTTTGCCACCGCCCTCGAACACGGCGAGACGCTCGATCGCGCGCACGGCCTCATCATGGCGACGCTCTTTTACGAGCCGTCCACGCGCACCCGGCTCAGCTTCGAGTCGGCGATGCATCGGCTCGGCGGCGCGGTCATCAGCTCGCCCGACATGCACGCCTCCTCCGCCGCCAAGGGCGAGACCCTGGCCGACACTGTGCGCGTGGTGAGCGCCTACGCCGACCTTATCGTGGTGCGCCATCCGCGCGACGGCGCGGCGCGGGTCGCCGCGGAATACGCGTCATGCCCGGTGCTCAACGCAGGCGACGGCAGCCGCGAGCATCCGACCCAGACCTTGTGCGACCTCTACATCCTGCGCCGCAAGAAGGGGCATCTGCGGGGACTGACCGTCGCAATTTGCGGCGATCTGAAATTTGGCCGCACCGTCCATTCGCTGATTTACGCGCTCGCCCGCTTCGGCGCCAACATCGTGGCCGTGCCGTACAACGGGATGAACGTGCCGGACTACGTGTTGGAGCGGGTCGCCACCGAAAGCAAGTACGGACTTTCGACGGTCACGATGGAAGAGCTGCGTTCGCTGGCCGGCGGAATCGACGCGCTCTACCTGACGCCTAACGCGCCGCATCAGATGGCGCTATTCACTTCCGAGATGCGATTGGAGGGCGGTTTGCCGGCGGTGGCGGCGCCCGCCGCGCTCGACGCGTTCTACCTGACGCGGCTGCAACGCGAGCGGATGGATGACAAGGAAGGCGGCGACGGCAATTACGGCCATTTCGACGTGCGCGCGCTCAAGACCAGCCGCACTCACGAGGCGGTCGTGATGCATCCGCTGCCGCGCACCGACGAACTAGCCTACGAACTCGATAGCGATCCGCGCGCGGTGTACTTCGAGCAGGCGGCGGCCGGCGTGCCGGTGCGGATGGCGCTCATCGCGTGGCTGCTCGAACAGAACGGAACGGAGCGCGTGCGTCCGGTTGCGCCGGTGCCCGCCATTCGCTTCAAATCGCATCCGGCCCCGCGCTGTCCCAACCCGGGATGTATCAGCCGCCACGAAGGAGCATACCTGGCGCCGCGTTTCAGGCTGGGCCGCTCGACGGACCCTTCCACGCTGCCGCTGGTATGCGAGTTCTGCGAGCGCGAACTCAAGATCGAATTCGTCGGCCACGCACGCACGCGGCGCTATTACCGTTTCGACCGCAACCTCTACGGCTACGTGCGTCGCTGGATCGAGGAAAGTTCGCTCGCCGTGTTCGAAAGCGTCAAGCAGGCCGAGGAAAGCGGCTACGAGCCTTACCGGCGCGGTCCGCAGCGCGAAATCATGAACGCCGACGAAGTCGCGGCGGCCTGCCGCGCGCTGGCCACGCAAATGGCCGCCGACCTGCCCGACTTCGCCTCGGTCACGATCGTCGGCGTGGTCAGCCACGGCGCGATGCTCGCGATGCGCCTGCGCGACCTGATCGAAGCTGAAACCCACGTGCGGCCGCCCTGCGCGGCGCTCGACGTCTTCGGGGGCGAGGCCGCCTTCCATTCGCTCGACGGCGGCGTTGGTCCGCTCGAAGCCCCGATTGAAGTCAAAGATCGCACGATCGTTCTGGTCGACGACGTGATTAACAGCGGATGGACCGTGCAGCGCGCGATGACCGCGCTGTGGCAGCGCGGCCGCCCAGCCGCGGTCAAGCTCGCGGTGCTGATCGACCGCGGCCATCGCGCCGTCCCGATCCGGCCCAACTACGTCGGCAAGAACATCCCCACCGCGCGCGCCGAGCGCGTGCAGGTCCGCCTCGCGCCGCCCGAGGGCGCTCTGCCGGGCCGCGCGAAGGCGCAGGACCGCGTCGTCATCTACTCCATGGTCGAGTCGCTCAAGGAAGGAGAAGACGCGGAATGAGCCGAATCCTGTTGCGCGGTGGACGGCTTATCGATCCGGCGCGCGCCCTCGACGAGGCCTGCGACGTGCTGGTCGCCGAGGGCGAGGTCGAGGCGCTCGAGCTGCCGGGCCGGCTCGGAGTTCCCGCCGGCGCGACGGTTATCGACGCGACCGGATGCTGGGTCGTGCCGGGGTTGATCGATCCGCACGTCCATCTGCGCGATCCCGGCTTTCCGGAGAAGGAAACGATCGCGACCGGGCTGCGTGCGGCGGCGGCCGGCGGCTTTACCGCGGTGGCCGCGATGGCGAACACCTCGCCGGTCAACGACAGCCCCGAGGTGACGCGCTACATGATCGAGCACGCCGCGGCCGTTCATGCGGCACGGCTGGTGCCGGTCTCGGCGGTGACGCGGGGACTGGGCGGGCGCGAGATGGTCGATTTTGCCGCGATGGTGGCGGCCGGCGCGCATCTTTTTTCCGACGATGGAATTCCGATCGACGATCAGGCCGTGCTGGCCGGTGCGATGGAGCAAATCGCGCGGCTGGGCTTCGCGATTTCATTGCACGAGGAGGACCGCGCGCTCACCGCCAACGGCGCGGTCAACGCGGGTGAGGTCTCCAAGCGTCTCGGCGTGGCCGGCGTGCCGGCGGCGGCCGAGATCGAACGCATCCGGCGCGACCTGGCGCTCGCGATCGGCGCCGAGGCGCCGGTCCATATCGCGCACGTCTCGACCGCGCTTTCGCTGGACCTCATCCGCGCGGCCCGCAAGCGCGGCGCGCAGCTTAGCTGCGAGGCCACGCCGCATCACTTCGCACTCGACGATCGCGCGGTGCTGCGATGGGGCCCGAATGCCAAGATGGCGCCGCCGTTGCGCTCGATCCACGACGTCGAGGCGGTGGTGGCGGCGATTGCCGACGGCACGATTGATATGATTGCAACCGACCATGCGCCGCACGATCCGCACTCCAAGCGGATGGAGCGGCTGGCCGGTTTCTTCAGCTCCGGAAGCGATTGCGGGCGGCTGCCCGAAAACGAGGCCGAGGCGCTGACGCAAGCCGCCAACGGCGTGGTAGGGCTCGAAACCGCGCTGGGCCTGGTGCTCGAACTGGTCCATCGCGGCGTAATCGGCCCGGCGCGGATGGTCGAGATGATGTCGGTTAGGAGCGCGCAGCTATTGAGAATCGACGGCGGCACGCTAGGGGAAGGCGCGCGCGCGGATATCACGCTTATCGATCCGAATATGGAATGGACGGTGGAACCAGCGAAGTTTATTTCAAAAAGCCGTAACAGCCCGTTTGCCGGGCGGCGGTTGAAGGGCAGGGCGATGCTGACGATCGTCGCGGGTGACGTCGTCTATGACGGCAGACCGGGCGTGCGAACGTGAGCGCACAACGTGAAGCGATACTGGCGCTGGCCGATGGCCGCATCTTTCGCGGTCGCGCCTTCGGCGCGACCGGCGAGACCGTGGGCGAAGTCGTGTTCAACACCGCGATGACCGGCTACCAGGAGGTGCTGACCGATCCGTCGTACAAAGGACAGATCGTCTGCATGACCTACCCGGAGATCGGCAACGTCGGAATCAACGCCGACGACGCGGAGTCGGCGGGCGTTCACGTCGAGGGCTTCGTGGTCAAGGACTATCGCGCGCGGCCCTCGAACTGGCGCTCCGAGATGGCGCTCGGCGAATACCTCGAACGCGCCGGAGTGCCCGGAATCGAAGGTATCGACACGCGCGCGCTGGTGCGTCACATCCGCACTCACGGCGCGCAGGAGGCGGTGATCTCGAGCGTCACGCTCGACCCCGACGCGCTGGTCGCGCGCGCCAAGGCGTCGCCGGGGCTGGTCGGCCGCGATCTCGTAAAGGAAGTCACCTGCGCCGAGTCCTACGACTGGGACGTCGGTGATTGGGAACTCGGGACTGGCTACCGGCGGCCGTCGCAAGATGAATTGCGCGGCGCGCCGTTGATCGTCGCGCTGGATTACGGAATCAAACGCAACATCCTGCATCGCCTCGTCGCGAGCGGCTTTCGCGTGCGCGTGATGCCGGCCGCGGTGACCGCCGACGACATCCTCGCGCCCAATCCCGACGGCGTTTTCCTTTCCAACGGGCCAGCCGATCCGGCGGCGCTGCCGTACGCGAGCGAGGCGGTGCGCGGTGTGCTCGGGCGCAAGCCGATCTTCGGAATCTGCCTCGGCCATCAGATTCTCGGCCTCGCGCTCGGCGGAAGGACCTATAAGCTCGGCTTCGGCCATCACGGCGCCAACCATCCGGTGATGGACCTGCGCACGCGGAAGGTCGAGATAACTTCGCAAAACCACGGCTTCGCGGTGGACGCCGATTCGCTCGCGGGACGCGCGGAGCTATCGCATCTCAACCTGAACGATAAAACGGTCGAGGGTCTGTGCGGCGTCGGCGTGCCGTTCTTCTCGGTGCAGTACCATCCCGAGGCCTCGCCCGGACCACATGACGCGAGCTACCTGTTCGCGCGCTTTCGCCGCCTGGTCGAGGCATTCCCGCGATGGGGCGCGGAAGCGCTGGACCGTATCGCCGCCGAAGAGCGCGGCGCGAATGCACGATGACCCGCATGAGCCGGACCTACAATAGTGGATGTTTAGATGCCGCTTCGCAAAGATCTTAAATCGGTGCTGCTGATCGGCTCGGGCCCGATCGTAATCGGTCAGGCCTGCGAATTCGACTACTCGGGCACCCAGGCGCTCAAGGCGCTGCGCGAGGAAGGGCTGCGGCTCATCCTGGTGAACTCGAATCCAGCCACCATCATGACCGATCCGGAACTGGCCGACCGGACCTATGTCGAGCCGATGAACGTCGCGGCGCTCGAGCAGATCATCGCGCGCGAACGGCCCGACGCCCTGTTGCCGACGGTGGGCGGCCAGACGGCGCTCAACCTGGCGATCGAGCTTGCGGAGACCGGAGTGCTCGAACGCTTCGGGGTCGAGCTTATCGGCGCCAAGCTCGGCGCCATCAAGAAAGCCGAGGACCGCGACCTCTTCAAGCAGGCGATGATCGGCATCGGGCTGGAAGTGCCGGCCTCCGGGGTCGCGCGCTCGCACGAGCAGGCCGACGAAATCCGCCAACGCCTGGGCCTGCCGCTGATCATCCGGCCTTCGCGCACGCTGGGCGGCACGGGAGGCTCGATCGCGCGCGACCCCGCGGAGTACCGCGCCAAGGTGCAGTGGGGCCTGGAGATGTCGCCCAATCACGAGGTGCTGATCGAGCAGTCCGTCGAAGGCTGGAAGGAATTCGAGCTGGAAGTGATGCGCGACATGGCGGACAACGTTGTGATCGTCTGCTCGATCGAGAATTTCGACCCGATGGGTGTGCATACGGGCGACTCGATCACGGTAGCGCCTGCGCAAACGCTCACCGACAAGGAATATCAGATCATGCGTGACGCCGCGCTTCGGATCATCCGCGAAATCGGCGTCGACACCGGCGGATCGAATATCCAGTTCGCGATCGATCCCAAAAGCGGCCGCATGGTGGTGATCGAGATGAACCCGCGCGTGTCGCGAAGCTCGGCGCTGGCCTCCAAGGCAACCGGCTTTCCGATCGCGAAAATCGCGGCGCGCCTAGCGGTGGGCTACCGGCTCGACGAGATTCCCAACGACATCACGCGGATGACTCCCGCCTGCTTCGAGCCGACTATCGACTACGTGGTGACCAAGATCCCGCGTTTCGCTTTCGAGAAGTTTCGCGGCGCGGCCGACGAACTCGGCCCGCAGATGAAGTCGGTGGGCGAGGCGATGGCAATCGGCCGCACGTTCAAGGAATCGCTGCAGAAAGCGCTGCGCTCGCTGGAAATCGGCTCGTGGGGACTGGAGAGCCGCGCGGCCGGGATGCGTGAGACCGCCGCGCTCGCCACCGTTTGCGCTCATCTGTCGCTGCCCAACAGCCATCGCATGTATTACCTCGCCGACGCGGTGCGCCTGGGCGTCGCGCGCGAGGAAATCCATCAGCTCACCGGCATCGATCCATGGTTTATCGACGCGGTCGCCGAAATCGTCGAGGCCGAGACGCGAATCAAGCGCGGCCCGCTCGACGCGGCGCTGCTGCGCGAGGCCAAGGAGAGCGGCTTCTCGGATCGCCGAATCGCCGAGCTTAGCGGCCTCGACGAGGCGGCGGTGGCGCTCAAGCGGCGGGAAGCCGCGGTAACTCCCGTGTTCAAGACGGTCGACACCTGCGGCGCGGAGTTCCAGGCCTTCACCCCGTACCTCTATTCGACTTACGAGGGCGAGGACGAAGCGCCGCCCGACGATCGGCCCAAGATTATGATCCTCGGTGGCGGCCCGAACCGCATCGGCCAGGGAATCGAATTCGACTATTGCTGCGTACACGCGAGCCTCGCGCTCAAAGCGGCCGGCTTCGAGACCGTCATGGTCAACTGCAACCCGGAGACCGTCTCGACCGACTACGACATCTCCGACCGCCTGTACTTCGAGCCGCTGACGTTCGAGGACGTGATGGCGATCGCCGAGCGCGAGCGTCCGGTCGGCGTGATCGTGCAGTTCGGCGGGCAGACGCCGCTCAAGCTCGCGGTGCCGCTGGAGCGCGCCGGCGTGCCGATCCTCGGCACTTCGCCCGACGCGATCGATCGCGCGGAGGACCGCGAGCGTTTCAACGTCCTGGTCGAGAAGCTCGGACTCAGACAGCCGCGCGGTGTGCTGACCAGGGGCCTCGCGCAAGCGGTTCGCGGCGCCGCGGAAGTCGGCTATCCGGTGCTGATCCGGCCGTCGTACGTACTCGGCGGACGCGCAATGGAAGTCGTCGCGGACGAAGCGGGACTGCGGCGCTACGTCGAGCAGGCGCTGCTCGCTTCCGAGGAGCGCCCACTGCTGGTCGACCGCTATCTCCAGGGCGCGATCGAAGTCGACGTCGATGCGATCTCCGACGGCGAAGCGGTGGTTATCGGCGGCGTGATGGAGCACGTCGAGCACGCCGGAATCCACTCTGGCGACAGCGCCTGCGTGTTGCCGCCGCGCACGCTGAGCGGCGCGCTGCGGGAAGAATTGATGCGCCAGACGCGGATGCTGGCGCGCGAGCTCGGCGTCGTCGGCCTCATCAACGTGCAGTTCGCGATCTTCGAGGGCGAAGTCTACATCCTGGAGGTCAATCCGCGCGCCTCGCGCACCATCCCGTTCGTCAGCAAGGCGATCGGCGTGCCACTGGCCAAGCTGGCCGCGCTGGTGATGGCCGGCAAAAAACTTACCGAGCTCGGCTTCACCGTCGAGCGCGTGCCGGACCATGTTTCGGTCAAGGAATCGGTGTTTCCCTTCGTGCGCTTCCCCGGCGTCGACACCATTCTCGGTCCCGAGATGAAATCGACTGGCGAAGTGATGGGAATCGATCGGACGTTCGCGATGGCCTTCGCCAAGGCCGAGCTGGCCGCCTCTACCGATCTTCCCGCCCGCGGATCCGTGTTCATCAGCGTGCGCGACGAGGACAAGGCGCTGCTCGAGCCGATCGCGCGCGGACTCTCCACGATGGGCTTCGAGTTGGTCGCCACCGGCGGCACCGCGCGTCATATCCAGGGTCTGGGTATCGCGTGCTCCGTGGTCAACAAGGTCGCCCAGGGTTCGCCCCACGTGGTCGACCTGATGCGCGAGAGCAGGATCGCGATGGTCATAAATACGCCGGACGCATCGGGGACCGCCGACTCGTTTTCGATCCGGCGCACGGCACTGGAGATGCGGCTGCCGTTTTGCACCACGATGGCTGGGGCGCAGGCCGCGGTCGAAGGAATCGCGGCGCTCAAGGACGGCCGCTTCGAGGTTCGCGCGCTCCAGGACTATCACTCGGATAGCCACACAGCTAATCGCGCCGATAATGGGCGTTGATGACCGGGCGCCGAAAAGCCGCCGCGGATAGCGTGGCGCCGCGCACTGGCGCAGCTACCCGAGCGACCTCTCGAATCACCTTCCGCACGACCCTCACGCGCGATGCCGCTTGAGATGCAAACTCCGCTGAGCGCGCTGAGCGGCGTCGGTCCCAAGCGCGCCGCGGCACTCGCCGACCGCGGTGTCGCGACCGTTGCCGACCTGCTGCTTAACCTGCCGCTGCACTACCAGGACTGGCGCGCACGCACGCCGGTTACCGACCTCAAGCCCGCAACTTCCGCGGTGGTCGAAGGCCGTCTCGTCGGCTTCAAGGAACGGCCGATGCGCAGGACGCGCTGGCGGCGGATGGCGACCGGCTGGCTCGAGGGTGCGGGCGGCGCGCGCCTGCGCGTGGTTTGGTTCAACTTGCCGGCTTATATGAAGGGACGCATGCCCGACGGCGAGCGCGTCGTGATGCACGGCCGGGTGAGCGAGGCGCCCGACGGCGGCTTGGAAATCATTCATCCCGAAGTTTATCCGCTGGATTCCGGTGCGCCGCCGGCCGTGCGTCCGGTGTACGGCCTGCCCCCCGAGATTGGTCAGCGGGTCTACGGCGGGCTCGTCGCACAAGCGCTGGCGGCGCTCGGCGGGCGAATCGAGGGCGCGATGCCGGCCGCGGTGCGCGCCGAGGCCGGCGTGATGGCGCTTGGCGAGGCTCTGCGGATGCTCCATCAGCCACCGGCTGACGCGGAGCCGGTGAAGCTCGAGGCCGGAGACAGCCCCGCGCATTTTACGCTCGCCTTCGACGAGATGTTCGCGTTTCAACTCGCGATGGGAATCGATCGGATGCGTGCGGCGCGGCGCGCGGGGGCGCGGATGGACGCTCCGGCGAAGCTGACCGCGCGCCTGCTCGAGACGCTGCCGTTCACGCCGACCCGTGCGCAACTCCGCGCGATCGATGAAATCGGCGCCGACCTTGGCCGAGCGCATCCGATGAACCGCCTGCTGATGGGCGACGTTGGCAGCGGCAAGACGCTGGTCGCGCTGTGGGCGGCGCTGCGCGCGGCCGAGTCGGGATGGCAGGTCGCGATGATGGCGCCGACCGAGCTGCTCGCGGAGCAGCACTATCGCAGCTTCACGGCGCTGTGCGGCGCGCTCGGCGTACCGGCCGCGCTGCTGCTCGGTAAGACCCCGCCGTCCGAGCGCGCACGGACGCTCAGGCTGCTCGCGTCGGGCGCGATTCCGGTGGTCTTCGGCACCCACGCACTCATCCAGCAGGACGTCGCGCTCAAACGCCTGGGCCTCGCGGTTATCGACGAGCAGCATCGCTTCGGCGTATTCGATCGCGCGCGCCTGAAGGCCCTGGGCCCCAGCGCTCACGTGCTGCTGATGACGGCGACGCCGATTCCGCGAAGTCTTGCGCTCACGCTGCTCGCCAACCTGGATATCTCGGCGCTCGACGAGATGCCGCCGGGACGCACGCCGGTTTTGACCGATATTTTCAGCGAAGCGCGGCTGGCCGAGGTCGACGCGATCGTGCGCGCGGAACTCGAAGCCGGGCGGCGCGCGTACTATATCGTTCCGCTGATCGAGGGCGAGGAAGAGGGCGACGAACGGTTGTCCGTGGCGACGACGGCCAAGCGGCTCGGCGCGGGCCCGCTCGCCGGTTTCAGAATCGGCATGCTGCACGGCAGGATGCGGCCGGCGGACAAGGAGCGCGCGATGCGTGCGTTTCGCGACGGCGCGCTCGACGCGCTGGTCTCGACCACGGTGGTCGAGGTCGGAATCGACGTGCCCGAAGCGAGCGTGATCGTGGTGATCGCGGCGGAGCGCTACGGGCTCGCCCAGCTTCATCAGTTGCGTGGCAGAGTGGGGCGGGGCGCCGCGGCGTCGCGATGCTGCCTGGTGGTCTCGCACGAAAACGACGCGCGTGCGCGGCTCGACGTGATGATTCGTGCGGCCAGCGGCGCAGAGGTCGCGCGCGCCGACCTCGAGCTGCGCGGGCCAGGCGATTTGCTCGGCGCCAGACAAAGCGGCGCGCTGCCGCTGCGTTTTGCCGGCTTTATCCGCGACGGCCGGCTTATCGAGCAGTCGCGGGCACTGGCTGAGCGCTGGCTTAAGCGCGACCCCGCGCTCGAACTGCCTGATTCCGCCGGCGCCCGCGCCGCGCTTTTGCGCATGCTGGATTTCGGCTTCAGCCTCGGAGATATAGGCTAGTCGTGATGGCGCGGGCGAGATCCAAATCGAAGCGGCAGGGCTCGGAACCAAAGATAAGGCGCCGGCGCGAAGTCTCCGCCGGCGGATTGATCTGGCGGCGCTTAAGCGACGGGGCGGTAAACATGGTGCTGGTGAGGCCGGCCGGGCGCAGCACCTGGGTGCTGCCCAAGGGGCACGTCGAGGCCGGCGAGACGGTCGCGCAGGCGGCGACGCGCGAGGCGCGCGAGGAGAGCGGCCTGACGGTGGGAGCGATCGAGCCGCTCGGTGAGATCGCCTATGTCTACTCGTCGCGCGAGCGCGACGGCGCGACGCTCACGCAAATTTTCAAGCGCGTGCATTTCTTCCTGATGGCCCACGCGGGCGGCGATCCCTCCGCGCACGATTCGGAGACCGACGAGGTCGCCTGGTTGACCTTCGACCAAGCGCTGGCCCGCGCGACTCATCCCAGCGAGCAGGCGCTGATCGCCAAGGCGCGCGCGATGCTCGACGCTTAGCGTGGCCCCAACGTCCCTTGCCTGGAATTTTCGGAAAACTCGAAACGGCTTACGCACCAGGCGAGGCCGGCGGCGCCGATGCGGGTGCGGCGGCGCCGATCACGCTCGCACGCCATATGGCCGGCGCGAGTTCCGCTGATTGCGCGGCTCCCGGGCCGATAATCGCGAGCACCGCGGCGCCGCGAAGCTCCACGTGATGCGGCGCCGCAGCGCCGTTGGTCACGATTCGATCGAGTATCCCTGCGTAAGCGCTGGCAAAGGCGGCGGCGCTCGCGTCGTCGCTCAGCGCCACGATCCAGATGACGGTGAGCGCGGCGTCCTTTTGCAACACCGCCATCCGATCCCCGCGCCATCCGCGCGCCAGCCCGGCTGATGTCTGGCCGCCGGGACCGCGCGTCAGAATGACGCGCAGGAGCAACTCGCCGTAAGTGTTTTCCGCGACCTCATGCCATCCCTCAAGCGCCGGCGCCCATCCGCCGACGGCTATCCTCAGCGGCGGCGAGGGATGGACGAAGTAAAACGCCGGCTCCAGAATCTGCCGCGTCGAAAGCGGCGGGTTGCGATAGAGCGCATTCACCGCGTTCCATCCGCCGCGCCGGTAGGCTTCGCCCACGAAGCGGGTGCCGTCGGTGTACTCAAAGATTAGAGCATCGCGCAGCGCCGCCGGCGTACCGGGCGACTCGAGGTCGAACATCTTCGGCATGTTTTCGAGATTGGTTTGCAGCGTGCCGATGGTGTCGGCGTCGATGCGGCCCGAGATATAGCCGTAGCTGACCAGCATCGCGTCGCCTTCGGTCACCGCTTTCAGCGCCAGTCGGCGATCGTCATCGCCGACGATTCGATCGAGCGCGGCATGGACGCCGAAATACTGGTCCTGCAGCGCATGGGTCAACTCGTGCGCGACCAGCATTTCGCTGGTCGGTTTTTGGTGAGTGAAAAATTCCGTGATCTCGGACCACAGGCTACGCGGGGACTTGCCGTTGACCAGGATCATTTCCTGACTCTGTGGATCGTAAAAGCCCACGACCTGGCTGCTCAGCACGCGCATCGTCTGAGTCTTCAGGTTAGTTCCCGGAGCGTAGAGCCCGGTCAGCATGCCGACCTCGGCAGGGCGCTGCAGATCGGCTTCGTCGTGATGCTGCGTCACTTCGCGTTCCAGCACGAGGTTGGCGTGCGCCTGGTCCATCAGCACCATCGCCACTTCGGTGTTGAAGTAGAGCTGACGCAACTCCTGCACGTCGGTATAAATCTGCTCGGCGCGGTGAAGGTTGACCCGGCCGCCGCTCACCATCCCGGAGGCGCATCCGAAGAGTGTCAACAGAACCAGCGCGGCGCTTCGATGGAGCCGCCGTGGACGTCGCGAGCGCATCAGCGCACGGCGGCGAGCCGGCCAGGCGGCGCGAAGGGGGAAGGCGGGGCGCCGGCATGAAGCGACGGGCCGCCCGGCGTAATCGCCGGCGGCGGAGCGGCGATCGCGCTGGCCTTCCACACCGCCGGCCCCAGGGTGTCGAAATGCGCGGCCGCTTCGCCGATCATCACGAGCACCGCGTTGCCCTTGAGTTCGGCGCGATGCACCGCCGGTCGGCCATGCAGATGATCGAGCACCTTACGATAGACGGCCGCGAAGCGCGCGGCCGAATCGGCCTCGCGAAACGCCAGCAGCCAAACAACGCTCACCGCGTCGCCCTTGCGCAGCATCACGAGCCGGTCGCCCGCCCATCTGTCGGCGAGCGCCAGGTCTGGCGAGGCCATGCCGCGCGTGTTTTCCAGGATGATGCGTAGGCCCAGCTCGCCCAGCGTGTCCTCGTCGGACTTATGCCAGCCGGTCATCCGCGCCTGGTAGCCGGCGACCGTGACCGTGGCCGGAAGGGTAGGATGGTCGAAGTAGAGCGACGGATCGCTGATCTGCTGGGTGGACTGTGGCGGCTCGCTGTAGAGTTTGTCGACCGCTTTCCAGCCTCCGCGCCGGTAGGCCTCGGCGACGAACTTGACGCCGTCGGTGTACTGGAAAATCAGCGGCTCGGCCACGCCGCGCGGCACGCCGGCGGCAGCGCCCGTGAAGGTCTCCGAAAAGCTCTTGAGATTGCTGATCAGCGTGGCGAGAATCGCCGAGTCCATGCGACCCAGCATGCAGGCGTAGCCGGCGATGGTCGCGTCGCCTTCGGCCACCGAGTGCAGCGCCAACGCGCGGTCACCGTCGTTCTTGAGCGCTTCGTCCTTGGCGCCGAAATCGAAATTCTGATCCTGCAGCGCGTGGGTGAACTCGTGCGCCAGGATCATATTGTCCAGCCTGGCCTGGAGCTCGGGCGGCTGGCCGGGAAATTCGCGTTCGAGCGCGCCGCTCACGATTACCATGGTTTTCTTCTTGAAATCGTAGAATGCGATCACCTGGCTTTCGAGGAGGTCCATGTTGGCAGCCTTGAGATTGACCCCCGGGGGGTACAATCCAATCAGCGCGCCCGCGCGGCCGTCGGTGTCGATCGACTCCGGCGTGTATTCGCTCTCGAGTTCCGCCTCCAGCAGCTTGCCCGCTTCTTCGGTGCTGCGAACCACGACCGGGACCTTGTGCTTGAGCTTGAGCAGGCGCACTTCCTGGACGGTCCGTGCGACCGTGGCCGCCTCCAGTTCGCTGACCTTGCCGTCTTCCGCCTGCGCGCGCGCGCATGGCGCCGCCCCGGCGGCGGCCAGCAGTATCGCAGCGAGTGCCGAGAACAGCACACGGCGGAGGAAGAAGCGGGTGGGGTATCTCATTCGCTGATGATTATGACCGGCAATCCGAAGCGCGCGGTCTGGACCGCACGCGCCTGGGCTTGCTCGCGGGTCGCGAACCCGCCCATCCGGACACGGTAATAGCGCCGGCCTCCGGTATCAAGCTCGCTCAGTCTGACGTCGGGATAATAGGCGGCGAGACGGACGCGGATATTCTCGGCGTTGCCCTGGTCGGCGTACGATCCGGCCTGGACGAAGTATTGCGGCTCGCCCGCCGGATCGAACGCCGGCGTCGCAACCAGGTCCATCCGCACCAGCGCGGTGCCGGGACCCACCATCCCGAGCGCACGGGCCGCGCCATAAGAGAGATCGATCTTGCGCCCCTTGCGAAACGGGCCACGATCGTTGATTCGCACCTCGACCGCGCGTCCACTTCCGAGATCGGTCACGATTACATCCGAGCCCAGCGGAAAAATGCTCGAGGCGGCGGTCATCTGGTCCTGGTTGTAGATTTCGCCGGTCGCGGTCGGACGGCCGTTGAAGCCCGGTCCGTACCACGAGGCCTTGCCAACGACCGAGCGGATGGAAGCTGACCCCAATGGGACCGGCGCAGGCGTCGCGCCTGGCGCCGGCTGCCGCGCGGTGCATCCCGCCGCCATCACACCCGCCACCATCGTGAGCCCAAGGCTCCGCCACATCATCCGCACCGCATCCGCGCACCCCATCCGCGCACCCCGTCTGCGCACCCCGTCAGCGCATGTCATCCGGCTTCGGTGCCCGAGTCGCGGACCCCGCCGCGCTGCTTCGCCGGAGAACTGTACCGGACGATTATAGGCGGCGGCGCGGGGCTTAAGAAGCACATCACGCGGCTTCGCGAGCGGGTTTCGAAGTGGCTTTCGAAACGGTCTCGAAGCGCCTCTGTTGACAGCCGATAAGCCTGGCATGTCGGCGCGTCCCGCCTTGCATGGTACCATCGCGGTAGCGTCGCCAGCCCTGGCGACGCGCCATCATGCTGCGAAACCGAGAGGATCTCGAGGAGTTGGAGGCGCGCACGCTCGCGCCGTACGCGATGCTGTCGCGGATGAGCCGCGGCCGGCGCTTCCCCGAGCCGGCGCATCCGATGCGCACGGCGTTTCAGCGCGACCGCGACCGTATCGTGCATTCCGCCGCCTTTCGCCGCCTCGAATACAAGACCCAGGTCTTCGTCAACCACGAGGGCGACTACTACCGCACGCGCCTGACGCATACGGTTGAGGCCGCGCAAATCACGCGCACGGCGGCGCGCGCGCTGGGGCTCAATTCGGAGCTGGCCGAGGCGGTCGCGCTGGCGCACGATCTCGGCCACACGCCGTTCGGCCATGCCGGCGAACGGGCGCTGCGCGCGCTGATGGAGCCTCACGGCGGTTTCGATCACAACGCGCAGAGCCTGCGCACGGTCGACTGGATCGAAGTGCGTTATCCGAGTTTCCGCGGGCTCAACCTGACCTTCGAGGTCCGCGAAGGAATCATCAAGCACTCCGAGTTCAAGCTGCGCCCGGCGGCGGTGGAGTTCGACCCTGCGCTGTTCCCCTGCCTGGAGGCGCAAATCGTCGACCTCGCCGACGAAATCGCCTATCTCGCCCACGACGTAGACGACGGGCTGAAGGCCGAAATGCTCACGATGGACGATCTCGACCGCACGCGCCTGTTCCGCCAGGCGGCCGCCGCCGCGCACGACGCGAGCCCGCGGGCCGAGCCGGGAGTCGTGCGCTACCAGACCGTGATTCGCATGATCGACGCGATGGTGACCGACCTGGTCACCAACATCGATGCGGAGCTGGAGCGCGGCTCGATTCGCAGTGTCGACGACGTGCGGCGCGCGGGGCGGGCGCTCGCGACCTTCGGCCCGGCGATGGCGCCGATGGTGGAAGAGCTCAAGCACTTGATGCGCGAGCGGCTGTATCGCCATTACCGGGTCAGCCGGATGACCGGCAAGGCGGGCAGGGTGCTCGAGCGCCTGTTCGAGACTTACATGGGCGAGCCGCGGCAGATGCCGGGCCACGTGCTGCGCCGTATCGAGGTCGACGGCGAGGCGCTCGCGCGCGTGGTCGCCGACTATATCGCCGGAATGACCGATCGCTTCGCGCTCGATGAATACCGCAAACTGTTCGATCCTGATGAACGTGTCTGAGCCACCGTCAAACGGATCCGAAAGAAAGGCGCGGCTCGCGACGCGCGCGCGTGGCGCCACGGTGCGGATCGTCATCCGGCGCGAAGATCATATCGGCGACACGCTCGGCTTTATTTTTCTCGAAGCCGGCGGCGGCGACCACGACCCGATAATCGAGCGGCTGCGCGAATACCTCGGCCCGCGGATCAGAATCCTCAAGGCCGAAATCGGCGCCGAGCGGATCGAAGTCGAGGCCGGCGGGCGGCGCTTCCCCGAAGAGGCCGCGCGGCTGGCCGAAGCCGCGGAGGGACTGCGGCGCAAGGGTGCCTCGCGAAATGCGATGGCGCATTTCAAGGAAGCGCTCGCGCTCGACCCGCTCAACGTGATGGCGCTGCGCGGGATGGGCGCGCTGCTGGCGGTGAGCGAGGACTACTCGGCGGCGTTCAGGATGCTGTGCAAGGCGCGCGAGGCCGGGGGCGACAGCGCCGAGGTGCTGCACGACCTCGCGCGCGCGGCGGCCGGGATGGGACGGATCGCGACCGCGATCGTGTACCTCGAACAGGCGTGCGAACTGGCGCCGGACGACCTGGCGATTCGGCGCACGCTGGCGGATTTGGGGCGCAAGCCACGCGCGACGGTGAAGCTCAAGGAACGCGCGGCGTTAAGCCGGAGCGATCGCCAAAACAACCAATAGGACGGCCGGCAGTGTAACGGCTCAATAATAAGTTGAGAGCGCGGCGAGTCTGCGAGCGGAGTCGAAGGATCGCGCGCGGCATTTTTTTGCCGAATGATTCGCTGCGGTTTCCTCGGCCGCGGTACGGACGCTACAATCGTCCACTGTGAAGTTCATCGATCTGCGGCACGCGGCCGCGCTCGGCCTGCTCGCCACCTGGTATCTGCTGACTCCGCCCTTCGCTCCCGGCGATCCACCCGGCCCGCTTAAGCTCAACGCGCCGCTCGGCCAGTGGAGCCAGATGGATTCGTCCGATACCGCCGCGGGCTGCGACGAGCAACGCAACAACATGGTGCGGATGTACCGCAGCGGCGACATGACCTCGGTGACGATCCAGTTCAAGCTCTGGCTCTACCACAATGCCGTGTGCGTATCTTCGGCCGATCCGCGCCTCAAGCAGCTCGGCAAGCAGATCGCTCACCCGCTGAAGTAGCAGTCAACTGGCAAAAACGTTCTCCAGAACCGGGCGTGCTCTTAATGTCCAGTGATCGTTCCTAAGCTCAACGGCAACCCCGTGACGGTCGATGGCGCTGAAATGGTACGGCTGACAACTCCATTGAAGGCGATTGCAGGGCCCGTGGAGAGGGCAGTCACCGTCTGCGTTGACGAGGGGCCGGGCCCGCTCGAATCGCCGCCGCAGCCAGGCGCGCCCGAGGCCAACAGGATCATCAGTCCCGCGAGAAGCCATATACGACGGCGCGTGCTGCCGGGTAGTGCGACCATCGCGAGGCCGAGTATCGCGAACGCCGTCCATAGCGGCACACCGGCGCCGCGCGCTTCGGACGAAATCCAGCGCGGGCGAACTGTTGTTGATGCTGAAGACGCCCGCCTCGATGGTCTGGCCGGGCGCAGCGCCTCCATCCGCAGGCGAAATAATGGACACGGTAAGAGTCGGGAAATACAGATTCCTTGACACGACTTGCGCGCGCGCCGCCGGTTTCGCAACCGCGAGCACGGCAGCAACGGCTATTGTAGATACGATGGCGACGCGCGCCAGCATCCCGCTGCCAGACATGGTGCGAGAGGTTACAAGGTCATCCACCCGGGGGGCCAGCGGAATCGGGACCGAAGATAGCAGGGCGAAGTAAATCAGGGACTGACCGGCGGAATCTTTGCATCCTCGACACATTTGGTCGATGGTATCGCTCGTGCGAGGCGTCGGCGCCGATCGGTGTCTGTTCTTATGGTCCCTTCCTTCACCTGCGTTTCGAAATCGGCTCGCCACTTGGCCGCCGCCTGCTCGCAGGCACGCTTGGTAGGGAAACCTGTTTTCGGCTCCGGGGAGGGGAATCTTGGTACGGTGATGACCAATGTCCAGCTCAACAGCACCAGCGCAGCAACATGATTTGTCTTCATGTGTGTCTCACCTGTCGTCGGAGCGTTTTGAGTCTTCGATGATATAATATTTCGAGTGCCATGTTACTGACGCGGGGCCCGCGGCAGTCAGAACAAGCCCCTGGAGAGACAAGGATCCACCCGCCGTCCGCTGCGTTTTGCCAAAGCGAATCAGCACTCGAGTCGGCGAAAAAATTGAATCGTCCGTGAACGGGCCCGCGCTACGCGCGTTCTATGCGCCGGAGAGAACGTCTCATACCGGACGCCAACAGAACCAACACCACAAGCAGTACGAAAATCCCTACGTTGAAGATGAGGGTGACCACGCGTGTGGGCATATCAACCACCATATGGCATTGAGGCTTTCGGAGACCTTGCAACGCCAAGTTCGATCGGATCACATAATATTTCAAGCGCCATGTTCGACAACTATCGCGGCGAAATTCGCTTGACGTAAGGACGGCAAAGCTCGTTCGGGTCACGGACTGTATAGCTCGACGCTGTCAAGCGGTCCGGAAACTCCCAAACCGCCGGCTATGAGCGTTTTGCCATTGGGCAATAGCGTGGCGGTGGCCTCCGAACGGGCGTTGTTCATCGTGGGAGTCAAAGCGGCCGGGGAAAAGCTGTTCGTTGTGGGGTAGTAGAGTTCCACGCTGGCGAGAATAGTCGGACTTGCGTTTGCGGGTCCGCAAGAAGATGAGGATCCTCCTGCGATCAGCACTTTGCCGTTGGGAAGTAACGTGGCGGTGGCGCTGGAGCGCGAAGTGTTCATAGTCGGTAGCGATGAGGCTGGGAGGAAGGTGCTATTTGTCGCATCGTACAAATCCACGCTTTGTGTCGACTCAGTGAAATGTGTGCACGCGGTCAGCCCGCCAGCTATTAGCACGTTGCCAGTCGGTAGCAACGTGGCGGCCGCCATGTATCGGTCTTCGAGCATCAGCGGCGACGAGGCGGCAAAGCTATTAGTCGCCGGCTGATACAAGTCCGTGCTGCTGTTTACTTCCGGGATGCCGAACCCAAAGAGACCCTCGAAGCCACCGGCGATCAGCAGGTTGCCATTAGAGAGCAAAGTCGCCGTTGGAGCGCCGCGCAGGTTCAAGCCCATCGTGGGAAGCGAAGCCGCTGGCGCGAAGGTGCTAGCTGCCGGATCGTACATCTCGATGGTGCCGAGCGCGGTGTAAAGATCGACGAAGCCGCCCGCCATAAGCACGCGCCCGTTGTTGAGCAGCGTGGCGGTAGCGCCGAAGCGCGCCATATTCATAGACGGTAACGATGAGGCCGAGGCGAAGGTGTTATTTGTCGAATCGTACAACTCGACCGTGTCAAGCGTCCCGGAAATTCCTACGCCACCGGCGATCAGCACCTTGCCATTGCCCAGCAGCGTGGCGGTGGCGTCGAAGCGCGCCGTGTTCATCGTGGGAAGCGAAGCAGCCGAGGCAAAACTGTTGCTCGCCGGGTCATACAATTCAACACTGTTAGTCGGCCCCGAAGCCGCTAAGCCACCCGCGATCAGTACCTTGCCGTTGTTCAACAGTGCGGCGCTGGCGGAAGCGCGCGCCTGGTTCATCGTGGGAGTCGAAGCTGCCGGCGCGAAGCTGTCACCCGGAGCGGGCGTGGGCGTAGGGGTCGGCGTTGCCAAAGGCGAGGAGGACGAATCACCGCCGCATCCGGCGAGCATCAGGATCATGCCGAAGACGACACCGAACCAGCCAAGCCTAAGAGCCATAGGTCGTCCTCCCAACCATGCTGCGTAATTCGGAATGCCCTAAACGGTTAAGTTAGTGAGGCGTACTTGGGCAAAATGTGCCGTCCGCCTTGGGATGCCTAATATAATCGTAAGACTTTAACGCGCCTTCTTGAAAAAAAGCATCTCCACCTCGATACAGGTTCGCCGCGTCATATTTGGCGAGGATTCGGGCACAGACTGGCGCACAGCTTGGTACATCTGCCATCGCTGGCGCGCAGCCATGAAAGGCGATGCGTTCGCGCTGACTGGCACAGTCGAAGTAGACGAGACCTATATCGGCGGAAAGGATCGCAACCGTCACTTCAACAAAAAGAGCGCCCAGGTACGCAAGGCCAAAGGACCACAGCCCCTAGGCGATGCTGTCGGCTATGGCAAAGTCGGCGTTGTCGGCGCGATTGCTCGCAAAGGCAACGTGGTCTGCAAGGTGATTGGCGGAATGGGAGCCGAGACTCTGACTGGATTCGTCCGCAACACCGTGGACAGCAAAGTTACCCTGCTTGCCACGGACGAAAAGGACGAATATCGATACGTCGATCAGCGGATGCGTCACGAAGCCGTCAAGCAACAGCGCTGGCGAGTACGTGCGCGGCGACATTCATACCAACAACATTGAGTCGTTTTGGAGCTTGATTAAGCGTGGCGTGGTCGGCACTTATCACCATGTCAGCAAGGATTATTTGCCTTTGTATTTGAACGAGTTTTCGTGGCGCTTCAACAACCGAAAGAACTCGGAAATGTTTGCGGATTTAGTCCAAGGCGTCAGTGACTAGCCCTGAGACGGTTGCCGCGCTAAAGTTCAGGCGTGGCAATCACCGAAAAAACTCGGCAAGCAGACGAAAAGTTGCGCGAGCAACTCCGAAACGCGGACATCGGCAAACTTAAAAAGCTGATGGCTCCGCTTATTGAGAAAACGAACATGCCTAGCAGTGCCAAGGGGCCGCGCAAACGGGCGAAAATTGGCAAATCACGTTAGTGTAGATGGCAACTGAACCGCTCGACGCAATATCGGAGTGGTGGGAACTGCCCGATATCAGAGAATTTTATGACGAGAGCCCAGATCGGGGACTTGCTATATCCCTTCCGGCTATTGTCGAGGATCGATTAGCCGCAATTCTAAAGCTGGTCATGCTTGAGGATAAAAAGCTCTTGAATGAGCTTTTTCAACCAAACGGACCACTTGGTACTTTCGGCACCAAAATCACGCTGAGTTACATGCTGGGAATGGTTACCGAAGAGGTGTATCACGATTTAAAAATTATCCACAAAATCCGAAATTGCTTTGCTCATAGAGTGGATATTAAGACGCTGGCACAACCGCCCATTAAAGCGTGTAAAGCGTGGATTGAGAGTATGAAGGTTTATCAGGGAATGGTGCAAATTAGCAAAGGGCAATTGCATGCACACAAAGAAACGCTGATCGAAGCAGACAAGTTTGCCATTGCGGTCTCACGTGCCGATCTAACCGATATGCGCTGGACCTTTAGGTCGTGCTTGCGATTCATGATCGTACAATTAAATGTGATAGAACAACAACACCGTGAAGTAAAAAAGCGGCTTCAGGAATCCATTAAGCAGAAGGCCGAGCCGCAACCATAGCTTTAAAAATTCTTTCGGCTGCTTCTTCTAAGTTTTCATATCCGTTCCAATATTCGGAAAGGGCGACTGCGCCCGCCTCGATCATTTCTGGCGTAAGAATAACTGACCGGCCTGCCACGGTCTCTATTTTTGCTTTTTCTCTCACTGTCAACTCCCGGCTAATCGCCAACCTAGTGGGGATTATGCGACTGTTGACTACCACGGTCGATTCCGCTAAGATTTTGGTTATGAGCAAGAGCAAGGACCAAACGCGTTTCGTTCGTCAGATGACGCTTGGACAGTTCGACCGGCTGTTTCCTGACGAGCAGTCTTGCTGGACCTACCTGCTCTTGCGCCGCTGGCCTGACGGTCCGCACTGTCCGCGATGCGACAATACCAAGGTCTACGAGAGCACGGCGCGTCCGTGGCACTGGCAGTGTAAAAAATGCGGCAAGGATAATCGCTCGCCCTACCGCTTTTCGCTCAAGACTAAAACGATCTTCGAGGAAACTAAGATGCCTCTGCGCTCGTGGTTTAAAGCCTTGCATCTGATGCTGACCAGCAAGAAAGGCATCAGCGCGCTTCAGATTCATCGGATGTTTGGCACCGGCTCCTACCGCTCGGCTTGGTACATGTGCATGCGCTTGCGAGCCGGAATGAAAGACCCTGACTTTCGTAAACTGATGGGCATTGTTGAAGTGGACGAAACCTACATCGGCGGAAAGGATCGCAACCGGCACTGGAGCAAAAAGAGCCGCCAGCAACGCGATGCCGCTGGGCCGCAGAAGCTCGGCGAGTCCATTGGCTTCGGCAAGGTGGGTGTCATCGGCGCAATCGAACGCAAGGGCAGCGTCGTATGCAAGATGATCGGCGAAGCGGATGCGCGTACTCTCGCTGGGTTCGTCCATCATACGGTCAATGAGAAAGTCTCGCTGGTCGCGACTGATGACAACCGCGCATACGACTATATCGACCGTCGCATCCGGCACGAGTCCGTCAATCATAGCCAGCGCGAATACGTGCGCGGCGAGATTCATACGAACAACATTGAGAGCTTCTGGGCACTGCTCAAACGCGGCATCGTTGGCACGTACCACAACGTGAGTAAGAAATATCTGCCGCTCTACCTGGCGGAATTTCAGTTCCGCTACAACAATCGCAGCAATCCCGACATCTTTGGAGAAGCGGTGCGAGGCTGCTGAAGCGCAATAACTGGCGGGCGCTTCAGAGCAAGCAAGAGCACGCCAGCAAGCCCGTTCAATTGAGATTGCCATTTCCCACACTTACCGCCAGATAGGCCAATGGTGAGGGCGGATGCCCAGCGCTCCCCAAATCGCCGCCGCTGAAAATAAACAAATAACCAGTGTGCGCCAAAAAGAAGGGCGCCTTAGCCACTCGCTTGGCCTTAAGCGGTTACTACAGACGCCATTGATGAATCCGGCTACAACCCCAATTTTAGTTCCGCCAATCCAGTACGTTGGCCCTTCTCCCCGAAATGGCAGCCGAAGCAATTTAGCGGCTAATGTCCCGTCAAACCAGCCGCGCTCAACTGTTTCTCTGAATATCTCCGTTAGCCGCTTTTGATACCTGCTCGTAAACTGGGCGTCAATCCATCGGTCTAATTCGGGAACTTTCGACTCGGAACCTTTGAGGGCGTCGAGCTTGGCCGCCTGCTCGACAACATCGAGCGCAAAATCGCTGAGCGAGGAATGCAGCGCGACCAGTCGAGCTTTCAGATCGCGGTCTTTTAAAAATTCCATACCCGCCGCAATCGCTGCGCTGGCGGCTACCGCTGCGGGACCGTAAAGGACCAAACGCGGAGCTTGAATAGCATCTGGGTTAACAAGGGCAAACAATCCCAGCATTCCCGCAATAGTGAGGATCGCTCCTGTTAAGCGCCCCGTGGGGAACATCAGATACAACCCCACACCGACCACTGCGCTGAAAAATAGCGCCCACACCCAGAAAACTGGTCCCTCAGACATATGTTGGACCATACTTGAAGGGCAGCGTCGGCGTTAACCGCGCCACGCTCGCCCAAGTGGGACAAATAAAATTGCGCTTGACGACCACCCGCCAGTTGCGGAAACTGACGGTATGGGCAGTCCCTACGCTCAACCGATCCTGTTCTTTTTCTGTCGCCCGTGCGGCGAGTATCACGAAAAGACCCATCCGCATTACGCCGAGCAGAATCAGCGATCCGCTGAACGGCGTAAGACCAAACCCGCCAAAGCCAAAAGACCGAAAACCAAGAGATAGGGCCGTCTGAATCGGGATCATGGCCCGATTCTAAAAGATTTTCGTGCGGTAGTCTACATCGGCATAATCCCCAACCTAGTTGACATAATATTTCGTGGGCGCGTTGGCGAGCTTCGGGGGAGTCTACAACGCTAGGGCGATTAGAGGAACCGCCCTTCGGAATCGCGTGCACGGTAGCGCGCGCTGGCGCGGCCTGCGGCGCGCCGCTGCTCTACCTGAGCGGGAGAGATGCGCGGAGCGCGCGGCGACAGCAACGCGGCTTCTAGAGCGGCGATGCGCTCCGCCTGAGCCTGCACTTGCGCACGCAGGTCAAGACTGTCGCCCGCAGCCTCCGCCGGCGGACCAACGGAGAGCAATCGAGCGAGCGCTGTGCGCCGCCGCTGGGCGGCAAAGGCTCTCCGTTGAAGCTCCGTCGGCATCACCGAATGAATACCAGAGAAAAGCACTGCGGCGGAAGCGGTTCGGACGGCATGCGGTTCCGAAAGAGAGCATCCAACCCCTCAAAAGGGTGAGGGGGTTGGATGCTGTGTTCAGAGAGGCGGAAGGCCACTTCGCAAACCGTGCCAGTCAACTGGCTACTCCAATGAATATTCGGTTTGGTCCCCGCGCTGGCACGGTTTGCAGAGTGGACGACGCCAAAACAAAAAGCGCGCCCCGTTGGGGCGCGCCTTCCGGTCGGCCTGTGTTCCGCCGTTGCGGCGGAAGCTCCCTGTTGACTTCGCGGGCCGACGCACGTTAAACCAACAGGCGAAGCGAGCGCCCCGATCGTAAAACATCGGGCCGCTCAATGGAAGCGGCCTTAGAGAGCCCGGAGACCACAGCCGGGCCACCGCTGGGGGCGGAGAGCCAGAATCCCTCAGCGCACGAGCGACTTCGGTGCTAACACGGCCATCGGCGACGATGGAGACGTGTATGCAAGCGAAGGACGCCGAGACCCTCGAACAAATCGCTTTGGGTGCAGAGGCGGGCTTGAGCCCGGCGCACTCAGCGTCGGCGCTGCGAGACATCGCGCAGCGCATACGCGCTGCCGCGCCCGCAGCCACTGCGGTCCAAGATGCGCCAGCGCCGACGTCAGCCGACGAGCCCGACGCCCAGCTGGCTGCGATGGTCGGCTCGTGCGAGGAGTGCCGCGCAGCGGCTACAGGCCAGCCGCCGACGCATGACACCGACATGCTGCGGCACGCGGGCCACGCGGAGCAGCTCGCGCAGCTCATAGCGCGCGTGGCGAATGCAGCGGCGAGCGCAGCCAGCGATGTCTAAATCGCGCGCCCGACGTGCGAGCCGTCGCGCACGCTGCGTCGTATGTCGGGACCAGTACACGGTGGCCGACGCGCCGCGTGGCCGTGACTGGCTATTCATCTGCATGCGATGCGCGAAGTGCGCGCCGTGGCTCTGGGAACCACCCTAACGGGTGCAACCTCACCCAGGGCCGCGCGCTCACTATGCGGCGCGTTGGCGACGTAGCGGGACGAGCATCGAGGACCAGGGCATCGCCCGCTTCCTTCGACACGGGGCTGTACGAATTAGGTAGCCAGCAGCCACGCGGGCTCAGCTACCTACTGGCCGAGAGCATGCGCGCGTGGGTAGCCATTGTGCCGCGCGTAGCTCCAGCCGTCACAGCGGTTCAAGCATCGCCGTGCGCCTCGACTCTGAGTCCGGGCAAAGCACGGTGCGCGGTCCCACCGTAGGAACCCCGAACCGACTGCGGCAAGAGTTTCTTAGAGACTCTGGGAGGGAAGGGACTCATCGCCCTTGCGTCTTGATAGTCGCTCGCGCAGCGCTCGCGAGGATTGCGCGCTTCGCGCGATCCGGAGCGGAGCGGAGCGAGCCTACCGCACCCTTCTTCGAGTTCGACACGACCACCAGGTCCGGCCTGCGCAGCGCGGCCTTGATTTTCGCATGCTGCCCGGCGCGCTCGTAGGGGCAGAATTGATAACCGTGCTCGGTGGCGACCAACGGGTTGTGGCACTCGGTGCAATAGGCGAGGGCCTCGCGCCGCACCTTCTCGAGAGCGGCGCGTTCCTTGGAGAGCCGATGGTAGTCGTCCATCCGGTCTTCTTCCCACGCGGCGATCATCGGCCAATGCTCGCGCTTGTAGGCCTGTAACGGCGTGAGCCCGTGCTTTCGCTTGAAGGCCTGCGGCGAGGCGCAGCAATCGCACGGGACGTGCGGCGCGTGGCGCGGCGCGCTCTGGCGCCACGTCGTCGGATGGGCTGCGGGTTGGACCGGTTCGGCCACGCGAAGGTTTCCCTTCGCCGTGGCCGTGTCGCTGCCCGCGCGGCTCGACAGCCGCGCGTTGATGTCGTGCGTCTCGGGCTTATCGGCGTTGCTTTTGCCCGAGCCGGTTGGGGGCGGTACCGCACCCTCTAAGGCCGCGTCGATTCTTGCACGAATGGCGTCCACGGTTCGAGCCCGCGAAGCGCCACACGCTAGTTGACATAATATTTCTTATGCGAAGTAGCGTCCATGGCGCGACAATGACTCACTGCCCAGGTCGAGGCCCAGTCGCTGTCTTATTGTCTCCTCCTGC